>Ga0123519_10000021_pt1 | contig 247446 bp, 183 predicted proteins | sample YelNatPaOPRAMG02_FD_87396 | JGI IMG/M metagenome (GOLD analysis project Ga0123519, IMG submission 87396) | Hot spring microbial communities from Yellowstone National Park - Yellowstone National Park OP-RAMG-02 (version 2) | ecosystem: Environmental > Aquatic > Thermal springs > Hot (42-90C) ... | reverse complement strand
GGCGTGGTCGGGAGACCTAAACGCTCGGCAGCGGGGTGTCGACTGGCAAATGACCGCGGAAGATGCCCGCTGCAAACTGAAGTCTGTTTATCCCAAAATTATCCTGTGACGGAGCACTAGTCGAACCGTTGCCTCGTGCTCGCTCTAATCGTATATGATAGATGACTGTCTTCTATCGGACCTACTAACGATAGAACTAAGACCCTATCCGAAAACCAAACGGCGCCGCGGAATTCAAGCCAAACTTGACGTTTTCGGATAGGCTCTAAGCAAAGGACCGTCCTGCGCTCCAGGAGTTGTCGGACCTGAACCTGGGAAAATTGACCTGCCGAACGAGACGAGCCGTTGCCGGTTGCGACGGTTCGTTGACAGTCGTGAGTTCCGTCCCAAGATTCTGGAAGTTTCCCCCGGGCACGATAAGCGGCTCCGACCGAATGAGGTTTCCCATTCCCGGGCACGATAAGGGTCCACCGGTAGGGCCAATTCATGAATTGCCCCTACCAACCCTTGTGACGTCCTATGTGTAAGGGCGTTCGCGCACGGAAAGGGCCTGCTCCGGAGGGACCTGCTTGTCACGTCCGCAGTTTAATGATAGATGATGCCTTGCCTTTCGGCGGGCACGACAAGCGTGCCCCTCCGAATCATCGTTCGGAGGGACCTGCTTGTCGGGTCCGCTTTCCTATCACGGATAATCCATAGCCGTTCTGCGGGCACGACAAGCGTGCCCCTCCGGAAGAACCTCGGAGGGACCTGCTTGTCAGGTCCGTCGGCCCACCATTGGACCAAGCATGTCCGCCTCCCATGGGCACGACCAGAATGCACCAGTTGGGGGCCATACACCAATGACCCCCACAACGCAGTGCGCCTTGGGCATCTTACTGATCTTTACCAAAAAGGGGATGGGTCAGCGCCCCCAATTCGCACGCCCTGGGCACGGGCAGCATGCAGCCTCAAAGCGACGCGCAACTTGCGAAGCAGCAGGAAGTTCCGCGTCGTGTTCAGCGCGACTGCTCCAACGTGAGAAACAGCACGCTGTGCGCAGGCAGTGTGCCCCGCACCTGCGTGGCACCGCCGTCGATTTCGACGTTCCAATTCTTCGAGACATCGCGCACAAAGTTGTTTGGGGATGTGAGAAGCGGCGGGCGATCCAAATCGTCATCGGAGAGTAGCTTGGCGAAAGCCAGTCGGCCCTGAAAGTTTTTAATCAAAAGACGGCACGGAACGTCTTGCGTCCAGGATCCATTGGCGAGCACGCAGAACACCTGGCGCTTCTGGGCATCGGTGGTCAGCAGAAGGGGCGTCATGGGGCCTTCGATCTGTTGATCGCCGGCCAGGCCACGCATTGTGACAAACGGGGCTGTTCCCTGAAACTCCACCACAGAGTCCCCCACATGGCGAATGAAGTGGTAATACAGCCAGTACAGCATGGTGCGGGCGGAGGGCTGATCCGTCACGAGAATATCGAACCCCAACCCCCGTGAATGGCCCAGCATTTGCCAACCAGAAGCACCCGCCAGCGGTTGCTCGCGGACGTAGTAGATCATGCGTATCGCCCGATGGAGTACTCCGATGATATTTCCATTGCGATTGGCATAGTCAGGGCGTTCTCCATTTGGACCAGAAGAGTGCATCCCCCATTCGGTGTCCAGTTGATAGACCCGGCGATTGGGGTTGTACGCATTGAGGAGGGCCTGTGTCTGCTGGATGCGATACAGAACTCGATAATTCTGCCCGAGAACAAGCTCCTCGAACGAGCTTTTGTAGGCGTTCTCAAAACCATAATAGTGCGCGACCGCGAAGTCATAAGAGCCTGCCGCATTTTTCAGGATGTAATTCCCCCAGCGGGGCCGGCCGATGTGAATAGCCACTCCCACCTGGGCCGTAGGATCGACCTTGCGAATGGCAGCCGATACGGCTTTGACGTGCGCGACATAGTCATCGGAAGTGGGAAAGGCCCCACCCATGCCAACGCTGTTGCTGAAGGTTTGAGAATAAGGTTCGTTGGACACCTCCCAGTAGCGAAAACCGTATCCCTTCGACCGGGCATAACGAACGGCTTGAGCCCAGGTCTCCGGCGGAAGTTTGCGATTGGCACTTTGCTCCTCCAGCTCGACAACCATCATCTCGTAAGGCAGGTTGATCCGCCGGCAGAGCAGGGCGAGCCGATCGATCGCCATTTCAATCGACCAGGGCGGCTGATCTTTTTGGGGTGGTTCATGTCCTACCCCATACACCCGACTCAACGGCAGCCTTAATTCGCGGATTGCCATTTCCAGTTCGCCCGGCAGGTTGTACTCGCCTTTGGCATCGAAAGGAAAACCGGTGAAACCGACCAATCTGTGAAACGACAGGCCGCAGGCCGTTTTCAGGGCTGGTCGTCCGCTCTGCCGGAGATCGGCAGCGACATCCAACGAAGCGCCGGGTGTCAGACGGTGGGGAAGAGGTGTGATTGACAAAGTGGCGGGGTTGATCAGTCGCGCTCCTGCCGGCATTCGCCGCGGAATGACCACCACATCATCCACCCACATCGTACACTCCACGCGTGGATCGCCCGCGGCCTGAAATCCCAATATCAGATAGCGGGAGGACTCGGCAAAGAAATCCACACTCTCGCGAATCTCGAAGCGATATTGCCGCCACTGGGTGTCCAGAGAAATGGCGGCATTCAAGGGCGATTCCGCGTCAATGAAAGGCCGGATCGACTGGTACCCGATGACCATAAAACGCCCCTGGCAGGGCCTGTCCGCCCGGGCAAAGAAGCTGATCTCGTAGGCCATGCCCGGCTCCGGCCGAATCGCCGACTCGGGATCGGTCACGATGTAGCCTGCTGTATTTTTGGGATGAAAAATTCGCAGACTGGCTTTGCCACTTCGGCGGATCTGTGTATCCCGCTGGTAATATTCAGGATTTTTATATTGTTGAGCACCCCACATGACCCAGCCGAACGGCGGTTTGCGGTCTTCATCACGTTCCAGATCCCCGTTGACAATCAGATTCCGCGACGCTGTCACCGCAGGTAACTCGCTGGCGACCAACCGCCCGGCACCGCTGGGAACCTTCAGGACAAGCGTCACAACGAGCAGAATTGACGGAAAAGATTTTAAAAGCATTCCAAATTTTCCGGTCATCGCCATTTAGCTCCGAATTTCAGGAAACGACCAGGGCTCGGTCTTTTTTTAAAGTCCCTTTTTCCGTTCGGAGGGAGCGACGCGCTCCGGTTTTGACCGACTCCAGAGTTTTTTTATTTTATAACCGTCGAGGAAGCATCACTTCGGCCGTTTTCAAATTATCTCGGGCTTGATTTTGAATTCAAGCAGTTTGGCGGGTTAAGCCCCCTGCACTTTTGCAGAACCCACGCCATGTTCCGAGCGCCAATGTGTTGCAGGGGTAATTCATGAATGGCCCCTACAAGGTCGGAAGGACCTGCCTGTCAGCTCCATCCTCGGAGGGACCTGCTTGTCAGGTCCGTTTTTTTCGACCGTTGATAATCCATTTCGTTCTGCGGGCACGACAAGCGTGCCCCTCCGGCCTTTCGGAGGGACCTGCTCGTCAGGTCCGTTTTTTTCGACCGTTGATGATCCATTTCGTTCTGCGGACACGATAAACGTGCCCCTCCGAATCATTTTTCGGAGGAACCTGCTTGTCAGGTCCGCTTGTTTCAGACGTAGGTGCTTATCACGTCCGCATTCCGCGGGTTGAACGATAGGGGCAATTCATGAATTGCCCCTACAACACTTCCGTCCGTTGTTTGACGTTCAATCGTCAATGGCTTCTCGGCGGGGACTGAAGTCCCGCGCCGAAAGCGGGGCTAAAGCCCCGCACTCCATGGAGTGCGGCGATTCATCGCCGCTTTTTGGTGAAGGCTTTAGCCTTCACAACCTTGCCGTCGGCCCGGATGGCACGACGATGACCGGTCGGGGTCGAACTCGACGCGCCAATCCACACAATGGAGATCCGCATAATTGGAGGGACCTGCTTGTCGGGTCCGGTTTTCTATGATGGATGACACGGTGCCTTTCACCGGGCACGACAAGCGTGCCCCTCCGACCTTTCGGAGGGACCTGCTCGTCAGGTCCGTCTGTCCAACATTGGATAACGCTTTTCCCCTTCTCACGGGCACGATAAGGGTTCACCGGTCGGGAAATTCATCAATCGCCGTCGGAACACGTGGGCCGATGGCTAATCGATCGCATATCGGTCGGGGCAATTCCTGGATTGCCCCTACGTTTAAGCCTCAACCGTGCTAAACAGACACAACCCGGACGGTGAAACGGACTATCCAACGTCAGGATGTGGACCTTACAAGCAGGTCCTGCCAAGCTGAACCTCTCGCCCGCCCAAAAGCTTTTTGAAGCCTGCACCTTTTCAGCGATAGAGTCAAACCGGGCACGGGATTGACGCTTTCCCAATTGACTTGCACTACCCAGGGGAACAAGTACCATAATGCCGTTTAATGTCGTGATTTGGAGTTGCTCGATCCACGGGCGGGAACGCCCTCTGCCGAAAGGACCTCGCCATGATCGCCCATCGTCAGCATGCTCCCGGTACAGAGCCTCCACCCTATCGCGGAAGCACAGGCTACGTGCTCCTGCTTACCGTCGTTGCTGCCCTGGGGGGATTGCTGTTTGGATACGACACGGCCGTGATAGCGGGCGCTATCGATTACCTCACAGAGCACTTTCAGCTTTCGCCAGAGCTGAAAGGTTGGGCAACCTCGAACATCCTGCTTGGATGTGCCCTTGGCGCGGCGGTGGCCGGGCCGCTCGCGGACTATCTGGGCAGGCGCTGGGTGCTCGTACTCTCTGCCATATTCTTCGCCATTTCGGCTATTGGCACAGCCATCCCCACCACGCTGACACAATTCGTCCTTGCGCGGATGCTGGGCGGCCTGGCGGTTGGAGCAGCCGCCATCGTTTCACCCCTTTACATCGCCGAGATTTCTCCTGCCCCTATCCGTGGAAGGCTGGTGGCCCTCCAGCAGATTGCCATCATCTCGGGGATGGTGGTGGTCGCCATTGTGAACTGGGTCATCGCGCTCCAGGGGGATCATGCCTGGAATGTGACGACCGGGTGGCGCTGGATGTTCGGCTCGGAAACGCTGCCCGCCGTCCTGTTCCTCGCCTGTCTGACCCTCGTTCCGGAAAGTCCTCGCTGGCTGATCAAGATGGGCAGAACGGCGGAGGCGCTCGCCATACTCACCCGGCTGGCCGGGCCGGAGCGAGCAAACTGGGAAGGGGCAGATATTCAGCGCACTGTGGCGGAAGAAACTGGCCGATTAAGTGAACTGCTTCGTCCCGGTTACCGGCGGATTCTCGTGATCGGCGTCATTCTTGCGATCCTTCAGCAAATCACCGGGATCAACGCCATCGTCTATTACACACCCAGCATTTTTCGTAGTTCCGGCAGTACCGACATCTGGGCCCTGTTCTGGACGATCATCACGCAGGCCGTCAATCTAACCTTAACTCTGGTTGCCATTGCCGTAGTGGATCGATTGGGGCGAAAACCCCTCCTGCTTCTTACGTCCACGGCGATGGGAGTTTCGCTTGTGCTCCTGGGCTGGGCATTTCATCAGCAATTGCCCAATACCTGGGTTGTGGTGTTCATCCAGCTTTACATGGCGTCCTTTGCGGTGGGCATGGGACCGGTGGTGTGGGTTGTGCTGGCGGAAATGTTTCCCACCCGAACACGCGGTCTGGCCATGGGGATTGCCACGGTGGCCCTGTGGCTGGCGGACTTTCTGATCACGCAGACCGCTCCCATGATGTACGCGGCGTGGGGACCCGCCTCGGCGTTCTGGACGTATGCCGTGATGTGCGCGGTGTGCCTCGTGTTTGTTCTGCTGTTCGTGCCAGAAACAAAAGGCAAAACACTGGAAGAGATCGAGCGGAGCTTTTTAAAACTGGGAACGACGGCGGCCAGGTAACGCCGAATCACCCTTTCACAACACCGGCATTCTCAACGGAAGGTTCCGGGAAGGATGGAGAATCGGCGTGCCGGCTCGGCTTGCGGCACCGGAACGGTCGGGGATTGCTCCTCACCGAAAGAGGGAATATTGGGCAGACCCTTGGTACCCGCCTGGCGTTCCAGGGCACCCCTGACGCCCAGCAACTCGGGATGGCGGGCAATTTTGTCGCTGAACACGCGAAGATCGCTGATTACCGGTCGGAGATCCTGCGTCAACTGCTGAACGTTGGTCATGGTGCGATCGAGTTTCTGGTAGAGCGTGGGGTCCCGCACGAGACGGCCGAGCGTGGAATCCTCGCGGTTCAGGTTTTCACCGAACTCGGCGAGCTGGGCGGTCACGCGCTCCAGGTTCTGCAAACTGGTATCCAGGCGACGGACCATGGCAGTCCCGTTTTCCGCCAGCGGGCTGGTCACCCCACGAAGGTTGTCCAAATTTTCCCTCGCCACGCGAATAGTCTGGTTGGCTTCGTCGAGGGTGTGACGCAGATCGTCCACCACCTGGGGAACGCGGCTCAGCGTATCCTTCAGCCGCTGTTTCAGCTCCGGGTCTCCCACGATGTCATTGGCGTTACTCACCGTCTGCTGGGCAAGCGTCACCGTCTTGTTAGCGTTGGCGAGCAGGTCCTTCAATTGCTGTTCGTTATCCGTGAGAATGCGATTGACGGAGCGCACCGTATCCCCCAAGTCGGCCGCCGTCTGGTTCACTGAATTGATCGCCGTTACCAGCCGTTCCTGCAGGTTGGTGAGAATCACGATGGGATCTGGAGGGACGATTCCCTGCATGACATCGCCTTCCTTGAGAGGTTCGGTCGAAGCGTTGGGGTCCGGGGAGAGCGAGATCTCCAGGGTGGAATCCCCCAGCAATGCCCGATTCAATCGACACACTTCGTTGCGGCGAAGCACGTATTTGCGTTCGACGCGGGCGGTGACGAGCACATTCCCCTCGGGGGTCAGTTGCACATCGGTCACGTGACCGATGACAATCCCGCTTTTCCGCAAGGGGGAGCGCTCGGCCACACCGGGGGCCTCGGGAAAGCGGATGTAGATGGTGTATTCTGCAGGAAAAGGCCATCGCCATTCTCCAAACGTCACCAGCAAAATGGCGGCAATGAGAATGGACGCCAGCACCATCACCCCGATTCGGAACTGCATGAGCCGTTCATCCATGGGCCGACTCCTCCGCAGAGTGCGGGTGATTATTTTCTTCGCGAGCCATTTCCATCAGACGTTCCCCCGCCTCGCCACGGACAAATTGAATGACCCGGCGATCGTCGGCTTTTTCGATCTCCGCTGCCGGGCCATCATAGAGGATCTGGCTCTCCCCGGGTTTAAGTCGCGCGAGCGGGTAGAGCATGACGATGCGATCGCACACTTTGGTGGCCGTGCGCATGTCATGCGTAACGATGACACTCGTCACAGGATGTTGGCGCCGGGTGCGGAGGATGAGTTCGTTGATCACATCGCTCATGATGGGATCCAGTCCCGTCGTAGGTTCGTCATAAAGCATCAGTTCCGGCTCCAGAGCAAGGGCCCGGGCAAGACCCACCCGCTTCCGCATCCCACCCGAGATCTCTCCCGGCTTTTTGCGAAGGACACTCATGGGCAGCCCAACCTCCGCCACCCTCGCCCGAACAATGGCCTGAATTTCATCTTCACTCAGTTGTCGGTGCTGACGCAGGGGAAAAGCGATGTTTTCGCCGATCGTCATGCTGTCAAAAAGGGCTGCATTCTGGAAGACGAATCCCATTCGGGTGCGCAGTTGTGCCAGCTCCGCGGCGTTGAGGCGAAATAAATCCTGACCGTCGAAGAAGACCTTGCCACGAGTGGGTCGCTGGAGGGCCACGAGAGTTTTCAGGAACACCGTCTTTCCGCAGCCACTTTCCCCCAGGATGGCCACGGTCTCGCCCCGCCGTATCTGGAGGGAAATGTCCCGCAGCACCGTCTGACGGCCGAAGGTCACCGTCAGGTGGTCCACTTCCACCAGGACGCGGCCATCAGTCGGGGCGGCGGTGGCTGTCGGGCTGACGTGGGGCTCTGTGGCATAGGTCATGACAGCTGTGGAACGTCTCACCTCGCAAATATCATGCGGCAAGCGCAGGCTAAATCAATCGCGGGCCCTGCGGGAACAGCACGTTGTAGAGCGCGTCGAAACCAATCCCCAAAAGCAGGTCCAGAAGGAGAATCGTCACGAACGAGTGGACAAAGGCATAGGTGGCTGCCCGGCCCACGCCCTCCGCACCCGGATCACAATGAAAACCATGGTGGCAGCCGATCACGGCGATGGCACCTCCGAAAAACAGCGTTTTCGCCGTTCCCGAGAACAGATCAAACCATCCCACATAATTTGCGGAATTCTGAAGGTAATAGTAAGCGTCGATATGTAGCAGGTAAACGCTGTAATAATATCCGCCCACAACGCCCATGAAATCGGCGACGAGAGTCAGTGCGGGAATGAGCACCAGACAGGCAAGAAATCGGGGAACGACAAGGTAATGGATGGGGTCCGCTCCCATGACGGCGAGGGCGTCGATCTGTTCTGTGACCCGCATCGTCCCCAACTCGGCCGCCATGGCGCTGCCCACCCGACCGGCGAGCATGGTGGCGGCCAGGACCGGACCAAGCTCGCGGACCAGCGACATATTGATGACCGCCCCCAAACGGGTTTCCAAGTTGAGCATTTTGAACTGGGCGTAACTCTGGACGGCAAGGACCATCCCCACAAACGTCCCGGTGAGAGCCACCACCGGGAGACTGAGCACCCCAATCTGATAAAAGTTCCAGATGATCGTCTCTCGTCGGGGACGCTTGATGACCAGCCAGCGAAGCGTCCGCGCGAAAAACAGCGAAATGCTCCCCAGCCCAACGATCCAGTCCATCGTTCGGGCACCGACGTCCGCCACCCATTGGGCGAAGTTGTTAAGCATCCCCCCTGGAACACCGGGGAGTCCGTTGGGCGAGCGTACGGAAGCTGTACTCACCGCGTACCTCCGAGAGAGCCTGGACTGTGTGCGTGGGTCAGACCTGACCTACAAGTGCGCAATGCCCCTGCTCTCTCTTCGACTTTGTCGAATCTACCGCTTGAATCAAACGGGAGGGCGGACCGACACCCGACCGGGTTGACCTATCTACCACGGTCGTCGGGCCCACACCGATAGCGCGGTATGATCACCGGGGTTTCTTGAGCTTCAACCGGCGGTTTTTCAGGATACACACACTGTCCGAGTGGCACGAATGCAACCCTCAGGGGAGTGGAAGAGGGGCCTCGGCCGCGTAATGCTGATAAAGCTCATCAATCTTTGCCTCTGCCGCACGCCCTTTGTGGAGAATAACGCGGTAGCGAAGTTCAATACTTTGTCCCTTGCCCAGGGTGTAAGCGCCACTTACGTCGGAGCGTCCGACGAAATCATGCCAGCCGAACGGATTGGCCGCGAATAGACCGTAGGTCCGCACATGCCAGTAGGTGGGAAACCTAAAACTGCTGGGGTGATTGAGGACGGCAATTCCCACGATCTCGCCGTCCACCGGGCCCGAGTAGTCAACCCACTTCGCCTTTTTACCCCAGGCATCTTTATCTTCTTGACCTTCGCTATTCACGATCTTTCCGCCTTTTTTCACGTCCACGGTTATGGGGTCAGCCACGCGCAGCCCAAATGTCCCCTCCTTGGTGTCGCCGAAGGTCACATTGTCGGCAACGGCCGTCAGACGGATGGCAAAATCGATGACGCGGTTTTCCCCGAGTGGGTAAAAGACCAGCTTCCGAACGTCGTTGAGCAGCACCGTTCCATCAGGTGCGACCCAATCGTTGCGGGTCACGACCACCGCTTTGGCGCCGCCTTCCAGGGTAACAAATTCGCGGTGAACGGTTTTGCCTCGACCGGGTGCTTCCTCCCAGAAACTGATGCCATTGACATCACCGTGGGTAAACCACAGAGAGCGCTGGTGGGGATGGTCGTGCTTCTCCCCCTCGCCGGGGCCCATGGGCCACTCCCGTGTGACCGGTTTGTCGGTCGGACCGATGATCGGCCAAACATAAGGTTTGAATTCGCCATCCGCCACATAGGCTGCCCAGAGTTTGCCATTTCCCAGTATTTCCACCCCGTGATCGGTTTTCTGGATGGAAAAAGTCACGGCCGAAGACGGCTCCTTGCTGACCCCACTTCTTGAGAGCATCATGACAGCCGCCAGGGGTATCGCCACGATCACGCTGCGCCGCCAGCACCAAAGGGATGTCCTCTCACTCATGGAAGTATCTCCTTGATCCGCTAAAATAAACGCCAACTTTATCCCGTGACTGACAGAGATTGTAATCCCAAGCCGCCGGAATTGCTATCGAGCGGATCGAGGATGCGGAAGCGGGATCGCCCCGGGCTGCCGGCCGTTGGTCCGAGTCCAAAACACACGGCAAAGGTTCTTGCGAGAAAATAGGATTCGTTCGCGTAAATTGCAATCCCTCCACGTAAGATGAATATAGGGAGGGACTTGGTTGGGAAAGTGTGAAAGGGGCGACTTCCCTCTGTGGCATCGAGATTCATCGACTACTGGGAGGGTGCAACCGATGGAGTCACTGCAAGGACACCTGCTCGCTGCTTCGCCATATCTCGTGGATCCCAATTTCGTGGGAACGGTGGTGCTCATTATCCAGCACAATGAGAACGGCGCGTTCGGCGTCATTCTCAATCGGCTCCACCCCAAGCGGATCAAGGAACTCTGGGCCGAGGTCTCGAATACACCCTGCGTCAATGACCGATTTCTGAATATCGGCGGACCCGTCAGCGGCCCGCTCATGGCCCTCCACGATGCCCCCGAGTTGGCCGAATTGGAGGTCATCCCCGGCGTTTACTTCTCTCTCCAGCGGCACAATCTGGAGCGATTGATGACGGAAGAAGGACACGAAGCCCGGGTGTTCCTCGGACATTCCGGTTGGGCAGGTGGACAACTGGAAGGTGAACTGGCCCAGGGTTCCTGGCTGGTGGCCAAGGCCACGAAGGATCTCGTTTTTCCTGAAAACGAACGGGAGCTGTGGAAAAAAGTCGTCTTTTCGATCGGCCGAACGATTCTCGTCAACGCCCTCAACCTGAAGCATCAACCGGCTCATCCGTGGCTGAATTAAGGCTTTTGAGCCCGCCACCCCCATTTCCCATCGTCCTGCTTTCATCGAGTGGCGATCCTCTTGTCGACGTCAGCGAGGATTTTCACGAGTGGCCAGCCAGATGGCCAGTCCTGCGTAAAAAAGCGCCAGCGCCAGCGGATGTCCCGTAGCGACAAGCCAGATTCCACCCCCCACCATCAACGCCAGCCCCAAACCGTTCTGAAAAGCGGGAGTCAGAATCTCCCTGCCTCGGGCGGACAAACGCGAACACAGCCGTCCTGCCTCATCGCGGAGTCGTGCGCGCAGACGAGCAAACTGCCGCCACAGTCGCCGGAAAGACGACTCGCGCCGAGTCTTGTCCTCGTCTCGCTGCGGTTGTGCTGAAGACATCCAGGGGATCCTGAACGGCCCAGCCCCCGGTTGAAGGGAACCTCCAATCTCTCAAACGATCACGCCTGGCCAAGTGATTTTTTGGCGGCCGCGGCCACGTTTTCGGGCGTAATTCCGAAATGCTTCATGAGCACTCCGGCGGGAGCGGAGGCCCCAAAGCCCTGCATCCCCACAAAGATCCCTTTCGGCCCCAGATAGCGGTCCCACCCCTGGGAGATACCGGCTTCCACCGCAACCCGTGCGGGCACTTCCGGCGGCAGGACGGAGCGGCGGTACTCTTCCGGCTGGCTTTCAAAGAGCTCCCAACTCGGCATGCTCACGACCCGGGCGGCGATCCCTTCCTGGTCAAGCAATTCCCGGGCAGCCAGGCACACAGCCACTTCGCTTCCCGTTCCAATCAGAATCACATCCGGCGGCGACTTGGAAGCCTCGGCCAGAATGTAGGCCCCGCAGGCCAGTCCGGCTGCCGAGGCGTATTGACTTCGGTCCAGCGTGGGGAGATTTTGCCGGGTAAGAATGAGGGCGACCGGGTTGCGACGCATCCGCAGCGCCACACGGTAGGCTTCCGCCACTTCGTTGGCATCGGCCGGGCGAATGACCACCAGATGAGGAATCGCCCGCAACGCCGCCACATGCTCCACCGGCTGATGCGTCGGGCCGTCCTCGCCCACCCCGATCGAATCATGCGTGAAGATGTACAGAACGGGCAATTCCATCAGGGCAGCCAGCCGGATTGCCGGCCGCATGTAATCACTGAATACGAGAAACGTCCCCGCATAGGGGCGGAGTCCACAGAGCGCCAGACCGTTGCTGATCGCTCCCATCGCGTGCTCACGGATGCCGTAGTGAAGATTCCGCCCGGCGTAATTGTTTGCGGCGAAATGGCCCGCCTCCGGGAATGTGAGGAGCGTGTTATTGGATGGCGCCAGGTCGGCCGAACCTCCCATCATCCACGGGATGTGCTTGGCAACGGCGTTGAGCACCTTCCCGGAGGACGCCCGGGTGGCCAATCCTTTGGCATCAGCGGGGAACGCGGGAATGTCGCGGTCCCATCCTTCGGGAAGTTCTCCATTGATGATCTTCCGGATTTCATCGGCCTCTTGCGGATAGCTCTCCGCGTATTTCGCGAAAAGCGACTCCCACTGCTCGCGGAGTTGCGGCCCCCGTGTTCCAATTCCCGCGCGGAAATGTTCCAGCACTTCCGGCGGTACAAGAAATTTGGCGTCCACCGGCCAGCCGTAAAACTGTTTGGCCAGCCGAATTTCTTCCTCGCCCAGCGGAGCCCCGTGGGCCTCGTGGGTGTTCTGCTTGTTGGGTGCGCCCCAGGCGATAATGCTCTTGACGATGATCAGCGTGGGACGCTCGCCACTTGGGTTAAACTGCTTGAGGGCGTTTCGCAGGCTGTCAAGATCGTTGACGTCGTCCACGCGATGGACATCCCATCCATAAGCCCGAAACCGCGCGGCCACGTCTTCACTGAACGCCAGCGAGGTGTGGCCCTCGATGGTGATCTGGTTGTCGTCGTAAATCCAGCAGAGATTGCCCAGCTTGAGGTGACCGGCCAGCGAAGCCGCCTCGCTGGAGACGCCCTCCATCAGGTCGCCATCGCTGCACAGCACATAGATGCCGTAGTTGAACAGGTCAAAGCCCGGCCGGTTGTACCGTGCGGCCAGCCATTTGCCGGCAATAGCCATGCCAACACTCGTCCCCACGCCCTGGCCGAGCGGACCGGTGGTCACCTCGACGCCGGAGGTGTGCCGGTATTCCGGGTGGCCGGGGCAACGGCTGTGAAGTTGCCGGAATTGCCGGATATGCTCGAGAGGCACCGCCAGTTCGCCGGTGGGTCGGCCATTGTCATCCACCTGCTGGACTTGCGCGAGATGAAGGAGCGAGTAAAGGAGCATCGAGGCATGCCCGCAGGACAGGACGAACCTGTCCCGATTGACCCACAGGGGATGCGTGGGATCGTAACGAAGAATGTCGTTGAAGATGACGTACCCGACCGGGGCCAGCGCCATCGGCGTGCCTGGATGGCCGCTCTTGGCTGCTTCCACGGCATCCATGGAAAGTGTCCGGATGGTGTTGATCGCGAGCTGCTCAATCGAAGAGGTCTGGGTTTCCGCCATTGTCACTCCCTGAAGTTTCTAGAAAGATGCCCAAGCTGCATCGTCACGATTGGCTCGATCTCACGGACGCATGTTTTTGCGTGCATGCCCTGACCGGGCCTGGTTCCGCACACACCCTATGTGCATTGACGCGTCCCGGCGCTACCCGCCCACGGATCAGTGGACCACCTGGGCGGTGACGCTTGAGCCGAAAAACCTGAAACGTTCAATTTAGGGGGGAACCCCCGCACCGTCAACGCAGCGCGGAATGAACGCCCTTTGGACTTGCCCTTTAGACTTGCCGGGCGTGCCCGTCCGTCGTTTCGGAGGGACCTTCCTGTCACGGCAACAGTTTGAGGTGTGGACAAACCGTTTCACGGGCGGAGCCCCAACCGCTCGGTTCAATGCCTGCTGACACGGTAAGGGCCATTGATGAATTACCCCTCGTTTCAGGCACCCCGAGCACGGTCCCGAATTCGTTTTTGCTTGCCCCCATATCGAGGGGTTTTCATTTGAATCAAAGACATTATCTTGAGAGTTTTATAGGGCTTTGGGTTCCGAAATCGTGGCACAAGACCGCGCAGGGGGATGACCTGGAGACCGTACCGTCGGCGTTCCCGTTTCCCTTCAATGTTGGCCCTCAATAGCGAAAGGGAGCGGTAAACACCCAAGTTCGTCACCTCTCCGTTCGGCCATCGCTGAGGACAGGAACGCCCATCCGCGGTGCGTGTCTCGGAGGAATTTTTCTCGGCGTGCTTCCGGACAAGGTTGCCTGGGAAGTCGCCGACAAATAATTCAATAGGAGAGCTTGTGTCTTAAACGAGTCACCATTAGGTGTCACATAATCCCCCGCCGCCTGCCCAGTCGTCGGAAGCTCGTTCGGTGGGGCTCGGCATGCCAGTTTGGGGCATGACCGGCCGACAGGCGACCAAGGGCGGGCGATCCCCCAACAAAGAGGGATCAATGGTACTTCCTGGGAGTGACGGGTCGGAGTCAACGACGGACTTGGTCTTTGGAACAGCGACAGGAGTGTGGTGAGACGCGATGTGTATCCTTGCTCTGCAGTATCAGATAGCGAAAGACGCACCGATCCTTGTGGCGCACAATCGGGAGGAGGCCCTTGATCGGCCGAGCCAACCCCCACGAATTCAGTCCGGGCGACCGCGCGTGGTCTGTCCCATAGACCGAAAAGCCGGGGGGACCTGGCTGGGAGTCAATCAGCATGGGCTGTTCGTGGCGGTGGGCAATCGGCCCAAGCGGCATGTGCCGCTGGAACCCATTTCACGCGGCATCTTGTGCCGAAAATTGCTGGGCTTCACGAACGCCCGGGACGCTGCCCAGTACGCCGTTGAAGAGCTTTCCACCGGGCAGTACATGGGCGCCAACTACGTCTGCGCAGATGCCAACTTTGCAGCCGTGGTTTACGGCGGCGACGAGGTCCGTCTGGTGGAACTTCCGCCGGGGCTTCATATTCTGACCAATGGGGACATCAACGACCCGAACGACCCCCGCCAGGAGTTTGTACGGCGGTTGCTCACGTTGCAACGGCTGGATTCGGCCGTCGCCTTCCTGGCGGTGGCCAGCCGAACTTTCGCCCGCCGGTGTGACGCCAACGGGAAATGGGGTGTCGTGTTTACCCGGGGCAATTTCGGCACGGTCAGCTCGACCCTCCTTTCTCTCACCAAGAAGACGCACCACTCCATTCTGCAGTACTCGGCGGGACCACCGGACCAGGTTCCCTATGAGGATTACTCAGCCCTGTTGCGGCAGGTGCTATCCAGCGATCGCGCGGCCAGGGCCCAAATGGCCAAAAAGGGCGTCACCTGTCCGCCGCAAACCTCCGGCGCATGACACGGGAAATCACGCGCGTCAGATTCCGACGCAGCCCGCCGAGCCAAAATGCCGATTGCAACGGAGCGACACGGTCAGCCCCCCGCGAACTGTCACTTACCAGCAAAGTTTGCAACGTGTCGGTTGAAATGCTCGGGGTGTCCAGAGGACTGCCCCGGGTATTTTTTTGCGCGATCGGACGCCAGACATCGCGCGCATCTTATTATTCTTCCATAACTTAGGACTGTTGCCTGATCGTCCCGAGATCGGGCAAGCGAATTTTTTTAAATGATCCGCCGCCAACCGATATACACGATCCCTTGACTCAGTATTCAGACTGATATGATTGAATGATCCCGGCAGCGGTGTCGGGGCACAAGCAAGGGTTGCTACGCCAAGGGATGAGCTCTTGGCCAACGTTGGGTTCGTTCTGAGTTGAAGAGGAGGTTCAGTCTATGGCGGTGCTCGTATCGAAGGAAGCCCCTGATTTCAAGGCGACGGCCGTCATGCCGGATGGCTCGTTCAAGGAAATTTCTCTCCAGGATTACCGCGGCAAATACGTGATCCTGTTCTTCTGGCCGCTGGACTTCACGTTTGTCTGCCCCACAGAGATCATCGCCTTCTCGGATCGGGCGGAGGAATTCGAGAAGCTCGGCGTGCAGATTCTCGGTTGCTCGGTGGACAGCCACTACACCCACCTCGCGTGGCGTAACACGCCGCGCAGCCACGGTGGGATCGGCCAGGTCAAGTATCCGCTCATTGCCGATTTGAGCAAGAAGATCGCCCAGGACTACGACGTGCTGCTGCCGAATGGCGTGGCCCTGCGGGGACTGTTCTTCATCGACAAGCAGGGAATTGTGCGGCACCAGGTGGTCAACGATCTGCCGCTCGGCCGGAGCGTGGATGAGGCCCTCCGCGTGGTCAAGGCCTGGCAGTTCTACGAACAGCACGGTGAAGTTTGCCCGGCCGACTGGAACGAGGGGAAACCCACGATCAAGCCCGATCCCAAAGCGAGCCAGGAATTCTTCTCGAAGGTTTACAAGGACTGACCACCCCCCTGCCGGTTCGAGCCGAATCAGGGTGTTAAACGAAGAAGGGACGGCACAGTGAAACGCTGCCTTTCTTCGAGTGCGGCGACCGGCGATTTCACAATGTCCTGTTAACGACCTCGCCTGCCCAGGCGGGGTCGCTTTGTTTTTCCGGGGAAAGAAATCAAAATGAAAGATTCCGAAAAGTTTATCGCACCCCGGGCAGGTTCCGTGCAGCCGCCGCTCCGTTCGGCAAACGGGTTGCTCCGCAAGAGACAAGTAACGCACATTTGACGTGCGTCCCTCTGCGGTTACCTGCTGCTGTCACCTATCTTTACGCAAGAAGGAGAACCGGATCGCGACGATGGAGAAACTGGCTGTTATCTTCGATATGGATGGCGTTCTCATCGACTCGTATCATGCGCACTTCGAGAGCTGGCGGATGATCGCGGCGGAAGAGGGGCTCCAGATCACCGAGGAACAGTTTGCCAAGACATTCGGGCGGACGAGTCGTGAAATCATCGCCGCTTTGTGGGGACAGCACACGCCGAACGATGCCAAGATTCGAGAACTGGACGAGCGGAAGGAGGCGGCGTTTCGCGAACTGATTCGGGAGAATTTTCCCATCATGCCCGGCGCCCCGGAGCTTCTGGAATCACTCCACCAGGCGGGTTTCGCGCTGGCGATCGGTTCGTCTGGCCCGCCGGAGAACGTGGAGTTGACCGTGCAGAAGCTCGGGCCGGCCGCCCATTTCGGCGCGATCATCACAGGCAAGGACGTGACTCGGGGGAAACCCGATCCTCAGGTGTTTCTTCTGGCGGCGGAGCGGCTGGGCGTGGCCCCCCGCTCCTGTGCGGTGGTCGAAGATGCACCGCCGGGAATTGAGGCGGCGCATCGGGCGGGCATGAAGGCTGTGGGGGTCGCCAGCACAGGCCGAACAAAAGAAATGCTCGCGGCGGCTGATCTGGTGGTATCCTCTTTGCAGGAACTGTCTCCAGATGTATTTCGAAGGCTCATTTTGGGGAAAGAGTGAACAATAAGGTTGGGGCAGCGAACTGAAAGACAGGTCGTTGCTCAAACGGATGGATGGTGGTAGGTTTTTAGGCTCGATGATCCGAGGTCGCCATGCTGGCGAAGCGTGTGATTCCATGTCTTGACGTTGATCGTGGCCGCGTCGTGAAGGGGACCAAGTTCCTCAACCTTCGCGATGCCGGTGACCCCGTGGAAGTGGCTGCCCGATACGAAGAAGAAGGCGCTGACGAACTGGTCTTCCTCGATATTACGGCCAGCCACGAGGGGCGGGAGATCATGCTGGACGTCGTCCGGCGGACGGCGGAGGTGGTATTCATGCCGTTGACGGTGGGCGGTGGCATCCGCACCCTGGACGACATCCGCAAGCTCCTCAACGCAGGGGCTGACAAGGTCTCCATCAATTCGGCCGCCTGTCGAAACCCCGACTTTGTCTATCAGGCGGCTCGCAGGTTCGGTAGCCAGTGCATCGTGGTCAACATCGACCCCAAGCGCGTCATCAAGGACGGCAAAGAGTTCTGGGAGGTCCACATCAACGGGGGACGAGTGGGGACCGGTCTGGAAGCGGTGGCCTGGGCGAAAGAGGTCGAACGGCTGGGTGCCGGGGAGATCGTCCTGACCTCCATGGATGCCGACGGCACGCAGGCCGGTTATGATCTGGAAATTACGCGCGCCGTGCGGGAAGCCGTTTCGATTCCTCTTGTGGCGAGCGGTGGGGCAGGATGTCCCCAGCACATGGCGGATGCGATTCTCAAAGCGGGGGCCGACGCCGTGCTGGCCGCCGGAATTTTCCACTTCGGACAGTACACAATCCGAGAAACAAAGGAGTATCTGCATCGCTGCGGAATACCGGTCCGGCTGTGAAGGGCCTACGTTTCCGCCGCCGAAGTTTCTGATCATAATAAATTCGACTGGGTATGTGGGGGCTCCCGGAAGGGAGGCGGGGATGCAAGGACGGGACTTGTCGCAGGGGTGGGTGGACCGCCTTGGGCTCAGGCACGTGATCGCAAAAAGGTGAGGTTGGGAAAATGGCTACGATGCAGGAGCCGGTTCGGCCGGTATTCAGCAAACGCCCTAAAAATCTTGAGATCGATAAACTCTTCCGCGCTCTGGTCAAATTCGAGGGAAGCGACCTCCATTTGAAAGTCGGCAGACCGCCCTACATCCGCGTGGCAGGATCACTGCGGCCGTTGAACCATCCCCCGATCGACGAAGAGCAGATGATCCGCCTGATCCTGCCCATGCTCGATGAGCGGCTCCGTCGCATCCTGGAAGAGGATGGTGGATGCGATTTTGCCCACGTCGTGGACGTGGACGGGGTAACGTGGCGTTTTCGCGTGAACGTGCTCCAGCAGATGGGATACCTGGGGTTGGTGGCCCGACGCATCAATAACTACATTCCCGATTTCGAAAAGCTCAATTTGCCCCCGATCCTGGAGAAGCTCTGTCAGTTTGACCAGGGCATGATTCTTCTCGCTGGTGTGACGGGGTCCGGTAAGAGTACGACCATTGCCTCGATGCTCAACTGGATCAATCGCCACTACCGCAAGCACATCCTCACGCTGGAAGACCCCATCGAGTTCACCTTCACGGAGGACAAATGTCTGATCAACCAGCGGGAAATCGGCATCGATGTGAAAAACTTCATGATCGGTATGAAACACGCCGTGCGTGAGGACCCGGACGTCATGCTCGTGGGCGAAATGCGTGACCGGGAGACCTTCGAGACGGCGATCCAGGCCGCGGAAACCGGGCACCTTGTGTTCGGAACAATCCACGCTTCCAGCGCCCCGAGCACCATCAGCCGTATTCTGGACCTGTTCCCGCAGGAGATGCACCGGGCAATCCGTAGTGCAATTGCCTTCAACATGAAGGCCATTATCGCCCAAAAGCTGCTGCCTTCCATTCATCCCGATTTCAAACGCGTGCCGGCTGTGGAGATCATGATTTTTAATCCCATGGTCAAGAAGCTGGTTCTGGAAGAGCAGGACCAGAAGCTGGCGGACGTCATTCGCATGTCGAAAGAGGAAGGCATGCAGGATTTCACGATGAGTCTGAAGGACCTTGTGGAGCGACGCCTGATCGATCGCGCCACGGCCTTCGAAGTGGCTCCCAATCCGGAAGCTCTCCAGATGGCTTTGAAAGGGATCGAAGTCAAGGCACCTGGGATTCTCTGATAGGCAACCTCATGACGCAGAGCAGTCTGTCGTTTCGGCAACTGGGTCGAATATTGTTTTCTCTGGCGGGAGCCAGCATGGGACTTACGTCGGCAGTGGCGTCGGCAGCCACGCCCTGGTTGCTGCCAGAGCTTCTCTGGGGTCAGGAGGGCGGAGGGTGGTCCGGCCCGGGCTTTTACTTCAGCATCCTCAAGATCGTCGCTTTTTTGATTGTGTATCTTCTTTGGGTGGCGATCGGGGATTGGATCAATCAGGATGTCCAGCGGTTGGACCTGGACCACAATCTCTGGAACGGCCTCTATTTCTTTTCCTTCGTGGCCGCGTTTTTCCTGTTTCTGCTGATCCCGTTCTTCCCTGTCGGATACCTTCTGGTCTGTCTGGCGACCTTCGTTCCGGCCCTGATTTACGCCAGCCATCGCAACAAGAAAGTGTCGATCGAAGATCGCGTCCTTACGGCCGCCCATTTTAAGAAAATTATCGGCCGACTGAGCGGTAAAGAGGTCAAAGTGGCGGTTTCGCCGGACGATCTTCCTCCACCGATTCGTTTCGATCCTATCGCCAAGACTCAGCAGGAGAAGAACCTCCGCCTCATTCCGGCGCGGCAGCATCCGGGTTATCAGAGTGCCCGGGAATTCATCGCCGAGGCACTCGACCGACGTGGCGAAGCGATCGATATGATGGTGGCTCCGACTTCCACGACGCTCCGCTACATGATCGACGGCGTGTGGATCAATATGCCTCCGGTGCCCCCGGAGTCCGCGATGGCAGCGGTTGAGGTACTGAAAATCCTCTGTGGTCTCAATCCCCAGGACCGCACAAGCCGACAGCAGGGCAAACTCGATCTTCGCTATCACGACGTGCCGCTGAGCCTTACCTTCGCCTCTCAGGGTGTGGCGGGTGGGGAGCGAGTTGTCATCCAGTTTTCGGAGAAGACGAGCCGATTTCGCAAGCTGGAAGACCTGGGGATGCGGCCCAAACTTCAGGAAACGATCAAGAATTTCCTCAACGCTCCCCAGGGAATCATCGTCTTTTCCGCACCGCCTGGTCATGGTTTGACGACCACGGTGACCTGTGCCATTCTCAGCGGAGATCGCTTCTCGCGGGAGTGGATCAGTATCGAAGACGAGCAGAAAACGTACGAGGTTATCGAGAACGTTCAACCCTACATCATCACCGCGCAGGATCGGCAGAATCTCGACGGCTTCCTGGACAAAGTGTTCCACATGGAGCCGAATGTCGTTGTGTGTCGCGACCTTCCCAATGGCAAGGTGCTCCAGCGGCTGGCGGAAGAAACCGAAAACAACCGGCTGGTCATCACCACGGTCCGCGCCAAGGACTGTTGTGAGGCCCTGCTCAAGCTCATGGCCCTTCAGCCACCCGCCAAGGCGTTTCCGGAGAAGGTAATCGGAGTGGTGAACCAGCGGGTGATGCGGCGACTGTGCGACAAATGTCGTCAACCGTATCCGCCTCCCCCGGAGTTACTTCAGCGATTGGGGATTCCACCAGGACGAATTCAGGCGTTCTTCCGTCCCCACGTGCCCACTCCGGAGGAAAAAGAAGTCTGCCCGCAATGCCAGGGATTGGGGTATTTCGGACGGTGCGCCGTTTTCGAGGTCCTGGTGGTCAACGACAATCTGCGAAAAATTCTTGGCCGACAGCCGGATTACGCCACACTCCGGAAGGCGGCCCGGGCGGCTGGGATGGCCACGCTCCAGGAAGAGGGCGTGCTCCTGCTGGCTCAGGGAATCACCTCCTACGAGGAACTTGCCCGCGTCCTCCAGGGCTGAGAATTACAGCTCCGAGAGGCCGTTGCGGTCAGCTCACAGCGAATAAAGACAGGAGAACATACTCATGCTGGTCTACCTGTTGTGGATCGTCATCGTTGGCGCGTGCGTGGGCTTCATCTTTCGCGAGGGGCTGTGGAGTGCCTTCATCCGATTCGTCAACATCTTGATGGCGGGTATCCTGGCCACGAATTTCTTCGAGCCAGCCGCCAGAATGATGGAGGACATGATCGGCCCGAACCTCACATACTTTTACGACTTTCTGGCATTCTGGCTGGTCTTTTCTGTGTCGATGATCATTCTTCATATCGCGACGGCATTCTTGTCCCGCGTGAAGGTGCGATTCAATCTCTATCTCAACCAGGCAGGGGCGGTGGTGATGGGTCTCTTCACCGGCATCCTCATGTGCTGGTTGTTCAATTTTTCCCTCCATCTCGCTCCGCTCGGGACCAAACCATTTATGACGCCGATTCTTAGCGAGGACGGCACGCCGCTGGGCGTTCAGTGGGCCCGCGTGGCCAGTTATCTTTCCAAAGGAGCGCTCTCGCGGTCGGTTTCGGAAGCGGAAGCGGCTCGCTACGGCGGGCCAGTGGCCGCCTTCCCAGGGGCCAAGAATATTTTCCAGACGTATTACGAACGGGCCCAGAAGCTGGAAGAGCAGGTGACTTCCGGCGGAGGATTCACCACCGAATCGGCCCCGCCGAGATAGTGTCGGCCAGTAAAACAAAGCAGCGTGACGAGCGTAGATCGAAAAGGGTCGCGGCGCGGCTTGTGAAACCGGGTAATTTAGGAAAATAACAATCCCCGGTCCGGATTGGGTGGAAATCGTCGGCGTCGAGGGAAGATTGACTGTGGCAGAAGTCTTTTGACGCCACTGAATGTCGTTCCAGGGTCATCAGTCCCACCCGCCATGGATAGCTTTTTTGGAAGAGTGCCCCGGCCGTTGTGGGCCGAAACAAAGGAATCGCGGCGTGGATTCAGGCCTCATCTGTCGTATCGCGTGGGAGCCAGCGTATGAGCCAGGAAACAGCACGGGCGGCACCGCCCGACACAGTCGTGCCAGAAGCGGCGGCCTACCGTCCTCTCAGTGCGGCAGCCGTGGTGGCCTGGGTTTTGGGTGTCCTCTCGCTGAGCGCCTTCCTTGGGCCGGCTTTATGGGTGGTTGCCCTTGCCGGTGTCATTGTGAGTCTCTGGGCCTGGATCCGCATTCATCAGTTTGAGCCGCCGCTTACCGGAAGGACGGCCGCCCTGATCGGACTGGGTTTGAGCGTCTTCTGCCTGGTCGGAGGGCCGTCTCACTGGATGCTGCGGCGCTACCTGCTCAATCAGGAGGCCCAGAAATTCGCCATGCTGTTTTTTGACTATCTCCTCCACGACCAGCCACACAAGGCGCATCAGCTCAGTCGGTCGGCTTTCGATCGGGCTCCCCTGGACGAGCATCTATGGGAAAAATACCCCCCGGACAGTACCGCCCGAAAGGACCTGGAGGCGTTTCTGGAGCGGAAGGAGGTTCGCGCGATCATCCTGCTGGGTAAAGATCCCCGTACCAAAATCAGGTTTTTCGACAACGAAGGCGTCTGGCGGGAGGACACGCTCATCAAGGTTGCCCAAAGCTACGCAGTGACCTACTTTGACGCCAACAATGTCAAGCGGACGTTCTTCGTCACAGTCATTTTAAATCGCTATCCCCTGCGAACCGCGAAGATTTCTGATTGGTACGTCAGCGATATCAGCAGTTACAAACCGCCCCATGCCCTGGAACATCTCCAAAAGGCCTGGGAAAAGGCGCAGAGGGAAAAAGAAAAGACGCGTGCGCTCGGCGAGATGCCGTCACCCGAAGAGTGACGAGAACGACACTTCGGCTTGTGCACTGCGGGAGGTTGGGCTGTGACACTGGCGGAAGAACTGGAACGCCTTCATCGCCTTCACGAGGCGGGAGCCCTGACCGACGAGGAGTTTGCGGCAGCCAAGGCCCGGCTGCTTTCTGATTCTTCCGGCCAACAAAGAAGTTCGCCTGTCGCCGGATGGCGATTACGGGAACGGCTCCAGGACGGTCGGTTCTGGGCGATGCTTCTCCATCTGTCGCTGCTCCTCAACATCACGCTTCCCGGGTTTGCCCTCGTGGTGCCATTTCTTATCTGGCAACTGGGAAAAGATCGCTTCCCTGAGCTGGATGCCCATGGCAAGAACGCGGCCAATTTTGTGATGTCTTATCTGATTTACGGGGCGTGCGTCGCCGCGGTGGGATTCATCGTCTCCCTCATTCCGCTGGGGATTACACTATCGCTCCCGCTCTGGTACGGGTTTGCCGTCGCCGTGGTGCTGTGCGTTTTCTACGTGGCGTGGCAGGCCAATCAGGGTCGCCTGGTCAAATATCCGCTGGCCATCCCATTCTTCGTGTGACAGGATATCATCGCGTCCGCAACAGGCCGCCGTTCCAAGTGGCTAATCCAACGCGGAAAAAAGCGGCTCCGTAGGCGCAATTCATGAATTGCCCCTACCGTCAGGTCCCTACCGATTGAATCCCTGCGCCCGCGCCAGCCCGTGGGGACGTCCTCGTCCTCGTCGGCCGAGAGGAAGTGGAGATGTGTCAGGTACGCAATCCCAGACTCTCTCGAAAAGCTGGCCCTCTCTCCAATTCCGCGGCCGTACCGGATGCGAACTTTTCAGCCCGAACCAGTGTCTGGTCGATGAGATTAATGATAATAGTTGACTTTGTTGACCAACAATGTAATAATATCGGTGATTCTGTCGGCGACACCGGACCATTTTTGTGTCCGACTGGTGGACAGAATACGCCCTGGTGCGCGCGGGCAAAAAGGTCCTTTGGACCGTTCCCAGCCTTCAGATCATCGAACGCGACCAAGGGAGTACCCCTCGAATGCTTCACACAACGACTCGACGACCTATCCCGGCGGTTGAAATGGTTGATAAAATTACTGATGAATGGCGATCGAAAGAAAGCCACTTGGCGGAAATAGATCCCTGGCGCCCGGCGTGGCGAGTGGATTTATCCGACTTTCCCCCCGTGGCCGGAGAAGGGATGGTCTTCTCCCCCACGGAGGACCAACTCCGCCGGCTCCAGGAGGTGAGCACCATCCTGGAAGAAGCGCCAGCCGAGGTCATCCTCCGCTGGGCCATTGATACGTTCTTTCCCAAGTTAACCATGGCCACGGCCTTCGGCCCGGAAGGGTGCGTGATTCTCTCGATCCTGGCCCGGCTGGAGCCCCGGGTACACGTGTTCAACCTGGATACCGGTTATCAGTTCAAGGAAACACTGGAGCTGCGGGATCGGATCGCTGAAAAGTATGGAATCGAGGTGGAATTTGCCCGGCCGGAGCTGTCCGTGGAAGAATACGAACGGCAGAATGGTGGGCCGGTTTACAAAACCAACCCTGACCGGTGCTGCTACGAAAGAAAGGTCCTGGTTTTAAAGCGCAAGGTGGTCGGCTATCGGGCGTGGATCAGCGGGATTCGGCGGGATCAGAGTCCCCATCGGGCAAACGCCCCCATCGTGGGGTGGGACAAGAAATTCGGACTGGTAAAGATCAACCCTCTTGCTCGGTGGACCAAGAACGACGTGTGGAAAAGAATTCTCGCGGAAGAGATCCCTTACAATCCCCTCCACGACCAGGGTTATCCGAGCATTGGTTGCTGGCCATGCACTCGGCCAGTTTTGTTCGGCGAGGATGAACGTGCGGGACGCTGGAGCGGCACGGGCAAAACGGAGTGCGGCTTGCATCTGGCGGACGATCAACCGCCACCACCTCCGCCGACAACCTACGGAAATCTGTGACGCGGCGGGGAAACCTAAGAGGCATCCAGCGGGGCACGGCGGCCATGGGACGGCGGTCCGAGCGATGAGCAGCGTAGCAGGATAATACGTGCGAAAGGACATCGTCGGCGGCCATCATTCACAGGACCGAACCTGGAGCCGCGGGCTGATCAGGGAACCGAGGAAGGCGTAGCTGGGAGAGTGGGGCAGCGGAAAGGGACATGCGGTAAACAATTGGCTGGTGAAAACCATTGGGAAAGCTCTCTCGTGCAAGAGAGGTTGATATGAAAATATCCGCGAAAACGGAATATGCGTGTGTGGCCATGTTGGAACTGGCATCCCGGTACGAATCCGGCGGGCCGGTCCAGGTAAGGAAAATCGCGGAGCGTCACGCCGTTCCCTCAAGGTTTCTCGTGCAGATCATGTTGCAACTGAAAGCCGCTGGCTTGGTGGCAAGCACGCGAGGGGCGGCAGGAGGCTACCGGCTGGCCGTTCCCCCCACTGAAATCACGCTGGGCCAGGTGATGGACATCGTCGAGGGTAACAAGCAGCCGGACGTCAATTTTGCCGTGAGTTCCTCTCCCGATTCGCCCGCCGTCAAGGCACTCGTCCAGGCATGGCAGGAGATCCAGAAAAAAGAGCGGGACATGCTCTATTCGATCACTTTTGCCGAACTCCTCGAACGCGCCCGACAGTTCGACACGCAGATGTATTACATCTGATCAGTGAAATTGCGTCCTGATCGCAATGGAACGGAATAACTTTGCTGTCGCTGAAAAGCTGGCCTGAAAGATAAATCTATTCGAGATTCTTGGGTAAGTGTCACCTGGATTCTCGAAGCGGCGTGCGCTTGACCCTTCCCTACTTTTGCAGCGATGTGTGAGATACCACGCGCGCAATTTGTTGGTAGGGGCAATTCATGAATTGCGCCTACCGGAATGCGGTTCGGCTATGGTCCATGGGGTGTCATGGCGATTCGGGAATCGGCCCGATCGGTCATCGTTGTTCCATTTGGACCGACGGCAAGGTGGTGAAGGCTAAAGCCTTCACCAAAAAGCGGCGATGAATCGCCGCACTCCATGGAGTGCGGGGCTTTAGCCCGCTTTCGGCGCGGGACTTCAGTCCCCGGCAAAAGGCAGTGGATTGTCCAACGTCGAAAAGCGGACGTGACAAGCACATCCCTCCGAAAAACGACTCGGAGGGGCACGCTTGTCGTGCCCGGTCAAACAGGGATGGATTATCAAAGGTTGAAAAGTGGACGTGACAAGCACGTCCCTCCGGAAAAACCGGACCTAACGAACAGGTCCCTCCGACGCCTGGATATGTGAGCGTCAAAAGCTTTGGTAGGGGCAATTCATGAATTGCGCCTACCGGAATGCGGTTCGGCTATGGTCCATACGGCCCGTTCCGCGCCGGCGCGTGATCTGCCCTCCCAGTCATCCCCTCTTAAATGATCGTCTGGCTACTCAGCTTGATTCTTTCCTCACAGTGCGGATCACAAGCAGGAAGAACGGCAGCGAGGCGAGTTGTGCCCCCACGGAGAAAGCCACCAATACCGGGAGCGAGAAACCGTACAACACACCCATGCAGGCACTGCCAGCAAACCACGCCAGACCATAGCCGGCATTGAAAATCCCGTACGCCCTGCCGCGCCATTCGGAGGGCACCATGGCCCCCACGGCCGCGCGAATGATCGACTCCTGAGCCCCCAAGCCAATGCCCCACAATGCCAGACCAACGGCCGCGCCGACCGTTCCCGTAAGAAAAACAAGCGGTGCAAAAAGTGCCGAGGCCAGGACCCCTATGGCGACGGCCAGAAACCCGATGCGATCAAAGAGCCGTCCAAAGATAAGGGCCGCCACGGCGTCCACTGCCATCGCAAGGGCATAGGAAATGGGAATCCAACCGGCCGGCAACAGGCGAACTTTCTCGAAGTGATAAGCAATCAGGGGAAAGTCCACAAAACCTGCCGCCACGCAGGCAGCCCCGATCATATAAAGCCAGAATGACGGCGAAAACCCCTTGACACGAAGATGGGGGGTTTTGGTCTCGAGCTCCTGGGGTCGTGGATAGAGCACACAGGCGACCGCGAGAACCAGAAGGGCGAGAATTGCCGGAATCCCCAGGGCGGCGAAACTTGTTTGGAACGATCCGCCCGCCAGGAGGATGCCTGCTACCAACATTGGCCCGAGGATCGCGCCGATTTGATCCATGGCTTCATGGAGTCCGAAGCCCCACCCTCGCCCAACTCTTGCCGTGGCATGAGAGAGGATGGCATCTCGGGCGGGAGTCCGCAGCGCCTTGCCTGTTCTTTCCAGGACCACCAGAACGGCGGCCATTTCCCAGCGACCGGTCAAGGCCAGCGCTGGGACGGCCAGCAGGTTGATCGCGTATCCCATGAGGGTCAGCATCCAGTAGCGGCGTGTACGGTCCGCCAGGTAACCCGATCCCAACCGTAGCACGTAGCCGACGAGTTCTCCCAGCCCAGCGACCACACCCACCACGGCAGCGCTGGCACCGAGCACCTGAAAATAAGGCCCGACGACACTCCGCGCACCTTCGTAGGTGACGTCCGCGAGCAGACTCACCAGTCCCAATAGGACAACCAAGCGAATGGCCTGACGGCTCTGATGACTGGCTGAATTAGCTTCCATAGACGATACCTCTTCACTCAAACGGGTGAAGTGTTCTCGGTGTACCGGCTAACTGACGCGGGAAACGACTTCGGGGACAAAAAACGCGTGGGCCCGTAGCTGCTTTCATCTTTCGAGACAGTCTAACAACCACTCTGGTTCTCACCGCTCCTGGCGCGTTCCAGGAGCACTTCCCGCAGGACCACCGCTTGATTGTGATCGCGATCCTGAGCCGCGAACAGGAGGGTCAATCCAGAGCTCAACGCGTGGGAAAGAAGCAAGTCCAGTTGTTCGGGCTGCTGTTGAAGCTCTTCGCGGTAGCGACGCTGAAACTCTTCCCATTTGGTGGGATCGTGCCCGAACCATTTGCGTAGCCCATCGCTCGGTGCGACTTCTTTCATCCACAGCTCGAGGGCGAGTTGATCTTTTTTGATTCCTCGCGGCCAGAGGCGATCGACGAGAACCCGAAAACCATCCTCCGGCGACGGGGGATCAAAAACACGTTTCAAACGAATGGAAGGAACTCGCTTGCTTGACTTTTTCATTTGGCTGCTCTCTGACGGAAAAACCCCTGTCAGCCGCAAACCCACGACAGCCCACACGCCCCACCGGCCGGGACGAGATGTGTGAGGTCATCTCGTTTCTGACGTGGCTCTGGACCGGGACGCAAATCTCGACAGAACCCGCTGCCACAGCGCCATCCCCTTTGGCCGATCCTTTTGTCAGGTCCCCATTTCAGCCTCAAACGATCCCTTTCACCGACCGAGTCGCAACCGTTCACGTCAGTTTGTGTTGCGTGGCGGTCATTCATGAATGGCGCCACCACACGTCGGGAACCTCTGAGCCCTCACACATCGGCACCAAAACGGGAACGACCCGGCCAGATGCGGAGTTGTGAGAATACCGGGAAAGGGCTATAATCCAGGCAAAGTTTGTCGATAATTAAAACCACCCGATGGAGCACCGAATACGCGTGGTGGCTGCAATCGGTCAAAGAGTCCGCCACTCCGAGAATTTTACACCGGCAGTCAGAAGTCGTTGGAAAGAAGACGCTCACCCAACATGCAAATGGTTGTGGCTCGGTGACATGTTACGAGTCCACAACGTGCTTGAAGTGACCAGGTTTTTTAACGAAGCGAATGATATCGCACAGGATAGGGCTTGGGACGGATATCCATCGCCTGGAGGAGCCAGGGCCGCTTCTCATAGGGGGGGTTGTGATCCCGCACAATCGCCATGCGGTAGGACACAGCGATGCCGACACGCTCCTCCATGCTGTCACCGACGCCATTTTGGGGGCGGCAGGCCTGGGCGACATCGGCCAGCTTTTTCCGGACACCGATCCGGCCAACCGGGGTCGGGCGTCCGATGATATGCTGCGGCGGGCGTGGTTGATGGCCAGCGAACAGGGATGGCGGCTCGCCAACCTCGATTGCACCATCCACGCTCAGAAACCCAAATTGGCCCCCTATATCCCCGAAATGAAAAAACGCGTGGCAGACATCCTGGGTGTTTCCCCGGAGAAGATCAGTATCAAGGCCAAAACAGGTGAAGGCGTGGACGCCGTCGGTCGCGAGGAGGCCATCGCTGCCCAGGCCGTCGTCCTCTTGTGGAGGTCGACCGCTCAGGATTGAAAACGAGTCCCATGGCCGCTCTCGCCAGAGCTGTCGTGGATTTCCATCGGTCACCTTCAACGCTTTCCAACAGGCAAAGGGAAAAAACTCGGAAAACACTTCTGAACATGGCATTGTAAGCGATCGTCGTACCTATGATCCGCGTCTATAACACCCTGACCCGAAAAAAAGAGCCTTTTGAAACCGTCAAACCCGGCCAGGTGGGCATCTATCTGTGCGGACCGACGGTTTATAAACCCAGCCACATCGGCCACATGGTCGGTCCGGTGATCTTCGATGCGATCAAACGCTATCTCACCTACAACGGCTACCGGGTGACGTGGGTCGTCAACATCACCGATGTGGATGACAAGCTCATCGCGGAAAGCCAGCGGCGCGGGATCCCCATGTCCCAGGTGGCGGAGGAAATGATTGCCGATTACATGGCCAATCTTCAGGCCCTGGGAATTGACACGGTCGACCATTTTCCCCGCGCTACCGAGAATATCGACGCCATCATCGAGTTCATTCAGGACCTGATTGCCAAAGGCTATGCCTATCCCGCGGACGGCGATGTTTATTTCGACGTAACAAAAATTCCCGATTACGGCAAACTGAGCGGCCGAAAACTGGAATCCATGCTGCCCGAGGGTGGGGAAGGTGCCCACCGCAAACGATCGCCGTACGATTTTGCCCTGTGGAAGTCCGCCAAGCCGAATGAGCCGTTCTGGAACAGTCCGTGGGGTCCCGGCCGCCCTGGCTGGCATATTGAGTGCTCCGTGATGAGCAGTCGGATCCTCGGCGAGACGTTCGACATTCACGGCGGCGGGCTGGACCTGGTTTTCCCCCATCACGAGAATGAAATCGCCCAGAGTGAGGCCCGGCACGGTAAGCCGATGGTCCGCTACTGGCTGCACAACGGGCTGATGCAGGCCGCCGACGAAATCGGCAAAGTGGGCGGCCGACACACCCGACCCGCCGACGATCTGGAAGCTCAGCAGGTAGGCAAGATCAGCAAGTCCAAAGGGGCCAGTCCGTTCCGGGAACTCCTTGCGGAGTACCGGCCCGAGACCATTCGCTTTTTCATTCTCTCCACACACTATCGACGGCCAATTGAGTTCAGCGAGCGTCGCCTGCAAGAGATGGAAACCGCCGTCGAGACGTTCTACAGGTTTTTCGAACGTTTTGAGCGTATCACAGGACGGTCGTTTTACACGCTGCCTGCTCCCACACGACGGGAAGAGGGCGAGTTTTCGCCGGGCGACGATCCATTTCTCAAGGATGTCCACGCCCACCGGGAAAAATTCCTCGAATTCATGGACGACGATTTCAACACCGGGGGAGCCATTGGTGAACTCTTCGAGCTGGTACGTCGCCTCAATCGGTACATCGACGAAAATCGGCTGGAGGAGCCGGCCTCGCGAACCCCGGAAAAGCTGACGAATCTGGTCAAGGGGGCGACTGTTTTGAAAGAACTGGGTAACGTCCTGGGACTGTTCCGCACGCCGCCACCCTCGCGAAAAACGGTCGAGGAAAGCGGCCTGACAGCCAAACTGCTGGACCTACTGGTGGCCATTCGGGCGGAAGCACGCAAGGCCAAAAACTTTCAGGTAGCCGACCGCATCCGCAGCGGCCTGGCGGAACTCGGGGTGGTCCTGGAGGATCGTCCCGACGGCACCACCTGGCGAATCGAGAATCGCTCCGGCGATTGAGCAAACTTCCGAAGCGCATCAACGACAAAAAATGAATTGCTGGCCACGGAGAATCGGCCGTTCTTGGCTTGCCATTCAGGGATGGTCAATTTCATGAAGCGATTTTCCTCGCAATCGATGACGGCTTCGGAGTCCTTGGGAAAACAGCGCATTCTGGGGGTCGACCCCGGATTGCGGGTCACCGGCTACGGTGTCATCGAGATTACAGAGGGAACGCCGCCGACGCTCTGCGAAGCGGGAGTCATTCGCGCTCCCACTCACAAAGACCTCCCTGCCCGGGTCGGCGCCATTTTTCACGGCATGCGGGAAATCCTGGAGAGCTTCCACCCTGCCGCGGTCGCTCTGGAAGAAGTCTTTTCTCATTACCAGCGACCAAGAACCGCCATCCTCATGGGCCATGCCCGAGGGGTGATCTGTCTGGCTGCAGAACAGGCGGGGGTTCCCGTGGTGGCCTACGCGCCCACGCAGGTCAAACGACTTCTGACGGGATCGGGGCGTGCGAGCAAGGCCCAGATCCAGCGGGCCATCCAGCGGGAACTGGCGCTGGTTGAGCCTCCTGAACCACCCGACGTGGCCGATGCCCTGGCTCTCGCCCTGTGCCACGCCTATCTTTTACGCAAGCGACTGTTTATCGCCGCCCAGTAAACTCCGTGGTGCGAACGAGCTGGTGGAGAAAGCCGGCCAAGAATCGGACGAACGCTGGATCGGACGTGAACGATCAATCCGGGGGCTCGCGGCGACACACCCAAAAGATCGCCCGCACGAGCATCCGCACAAACGATTTTTGCCGAAAGTCGTCCGGATGGCCCAGCGAGGTGTAAAACACGCGGGCCCCCTTATATAGGCGGACCCAGGCGACGGGTTCAACGTGCCCGGGTATGGTTCCCTTGAGCAAAACCGTCGTATCCGGTGCGAGATTGGGATTGCGATACAGGCTACCCGATGATGTGTAAGGCTCAAAGCCCTGCACGATGGGGTGATTTTTTCCCGTCTCGGCAACCTCGATGTAAGGGTGAAGGTCCTTACCGTAATGGTTCTGGTAATCGCCTCCGAACACGAGCTTGTCGAGTTCCAGCCAATTCTGGAAGGCGTGACTGGCGGTGCGGATTCCCACAATGGGATGGCCTGATTCGATGTAGCGTTTGATCCGTTCCAACGGTTCGCCGGTGATTTCCAGCCGCCGGGTGAAGAGGACCATGCAATCGCTGCTGTCCAGGGCCTCAAGCCCCGGCAATTCGGTCAGTCCTTTGGCGAAGACTTTATGGGACTTGACCCCGTAATTCAGCTCCAGATAGTCCGCCAGCCAGTTCAGACTGTCATCGGAGCGGTACTCTTCGCTTCCCGAGATGAGACACAGCCGCAGGGGTGGCGCACTCTTGCGGGGCGGCGTCTCGACTTCCAGGAACTCCGCGAGAACTTCTCCCGCTCGAAGCGATGCTAACGTCGCTGACAGACCCACGGTGGTATGGGCAGAATGGAAAATGAACCGGCGGCGGTTCAAACGAGACATCGTTACATCCCCCAAACCTCTTTGCAGAACACGGCGCGAATAATTGGGCACGCTGGTCTCTGGCACATTTATTATGACCGCGGCTGCGAACGGTGTCCAACAATCCGAGCCGCGTCCTGGGATCCCTCTCGAACAAGACGGTGGCAAAAGAGTTACAGAGTTCCAGGAGAAAAAATTGGCTTCTGTAGCAATGAGGCAAACATCAAGGGCGGGAGAACCTTTGCGGCGGTGATTCTCCGCCCCGCGGCGATCACAGGCCACCGGATCCGGGGGACGGGTGTGGAACGGGATGGGGATCCGGAGTTGAGAATTTGGGGAATTGAGAGGGCAACCCGAACCGGTCTGTCCACCAGGGGTCTTGCAAAGATTTTGCCATCTGTAACGAATACTCATTGACAGGTGTATTGATTGGCAGGCGACGAGGGAATAGCAATGAAACGGCCCCATGGCGAGGCAACCGGTGTGGCGGACGAGACCTGGGCAATCGAAACCGAACATCTGACGAAGGTTTACGGCGGTGAAGTGATCGCCGTCAACGATCTGAGTTTTCGCGTCCCCAAGGGGGTTATTTTCGGCTTCCTGGGACCGAACGGGGCCGGAAAAACGACCACCCTGCAGCTGCTTTTGGGGCTTCAGCGTCCCACGGCAGGGCGGGCATGGATTTTCGGCCATGTGTGTGGGCCGCAGTCCGTGACGGTCCGGCGGTTGGTCGGCTATCTGCCCACCAACCCGCGATTCCCTGGACATCTGAAACCTTTTGAATACCTCGACCTGGTCGGACAGTTGTATCGCATTCCGGCGGACGTGCGGCGACCACGGATCGCGTCCTTGCTGCGGGCGGTAGGGCTGCTGGGTGTGGCCGACCAGCGAATCGCGACCCTTTCCACCGGCGAGACGACGCGTCTGGGAATTGCCGCGTCCCTCGTGGGGGATCCGCTCTTACTTTTGTGGGACGAGCCCACGGCAGGACTCGATCCGGCCGCCCGGCGCTTCGCCCTCGATCTGATTCGCGAGCTTGGGCGAGAAAGAACGATTCTTGTGGCGACGCACATTCTGGCGGATATCGACCAGGTATGCACACACGTGGGGGTCATGCACGAAGGCAGAATGATTTTCTGCGGTCCGATCGCGGAGATGAAGCGGCGGCTGCGGGGAGATAGCTTCTTTCTGGATCTGGAGGGTACAGAAGACAACCTGCGACGACTGGCGGGGATGCTGGCTCAGCTTCCCGTGGTTTCCGCGGAGTGGCTGGATCCGCGGCGGGTACGGATTTCTGTCAACGGCGAAGTCAGCCGGGCCGAGGCACTCGCCGAGGTGCTCCGAAGAGTGGATCAGGCGGGCGTGGTGTTGCATGGTGTGCAAACGGGTTTGGGGGCCACCGAAGACGCCTATTTGCAGCTTCTCCAAGAGGATGAACTCCATGGCTTTAAGCGGTTTCAAGATGCTCCGCGACCTGCTGCTCCCCACCCAGGCACTAGTCAGACTTGAGCTCCGGACACTCTTTCGGAGCTGGCTGGTGCGACTGTGGCTGGCAGCAGCGATCGTGCTCAGCTTTTTGACTGTGCTGACGGGTTGGTCGTTTCTGACTCAGCCGGTGATGCTGGCCTCGCTGGTTTTTCCCTTCCTCGTTTTCCCCTGGTTTGTGGTGGTCATCATTCTGGGCACCAGTGCGGTCAGTTCAGGACAGTTGGAAGCGGCTGCCGACGGCATCTTGAGTCGCCCGATCACACGGCTGGAATATCTCGGGGCGGCGTGGCTGGCACGAGCGATTGCGGTGCTCCTCGTGTTTGTCGTGGCGGTGATCCCTGCGGCATTGATCACAGGTTTGGCTGATCGGCCGGTGAAGCCTGACCCCGTCACGACCTACGGGGCGATCGTCGGGCTGGGAAATGTGGCGCTGGTGCTGCTGGGCATTTTGAGCCTGGGCTTTTTGATGGGCGTGCTCCTTCGGAACGCCTGGGTGGCCCTTCTGGTGGTCCTTTTTGTGTGGTATCCGATCAACGCGGTACTGACGACGTTTCGACTGGCGGAGTTTTCTCCCATCAGCCTCAACCAGGCACTGCCCACCGTGTTCAGAAAGAGCTGGCGTGCCACCGCCTCTTCCGATCAGGTGAATCCGCTGGATGTGGCCATCCTCCAACAGCAGGCGGACGAATTTCTGCGTGTCTTTTCCGGGCAACCGCAACGAAGGGAACGCCGTCCCGACTTTTTCCAGCATGACCTGGAATACAAGGACATCCGACCGGGGCGGGTAGCCCTCAGCTACACCTTGCCGGTAGTGCTGTTTTTTGGACTGTCCTACCTGTGCTTCTGGTACCGGGATTTGTGAAGTGGCCGCAAAAGAGTCATCGCGAAAGCTGATGCTGTGACAATTCGCTGAAAAACCGTGAACATTTATCGGATTTGGGAGGTGTGCTCATGCGAGGTCTCAAATCGCTTTTGCTGACGAGCGTGGTCGCGTTGCTAATTGGGGGCCGGCACGGCTGGTGTCCGGCGGGCGACATCCAGTCCACCACCGCCTGGATCCCGCAGAACGCGGTGGCCACCCTGGTCCTGAAGAATCCGACGAGCCTGATCGAACAGTGGGAAAAATCCCCGTTGCGTCAGACCGTCGAAAGCAATCCGGGGTTCCGCGCAGCGCTGGCCAATCCCGGACTCAAGCAGGCCGACGCCCTGGTGGGGCTGGTGGAGGTCCACACGAAAAAGGACCGCTGGACGCTCCTCAAGCAGTTGCTGGGCGGTGGTCTGTTTGTGGCGGCGCTTCCACGGGGAGAGGTCCTCGTGATCGCGGAGGCCCAGGACGGTCAGCTCTTGCGGGACGTGCACGAGTTCCTCCTTGGATTGGCGAAACTCGACGCGGAGAACAAGGGCCAGCCGGATCGGGTAAAATCGGCCGATTACCGCGGTGTGACGGCATGGACGTTCGGCGGAGATGAGATTCACGCGATTGTCGAGAATCGCCTCATCCTGACCAATAAGCCCGACTTAATGAAGCAGATCATCGACCGCATCCAGGATTCTCGCGGCGGGGGCCTGCGGGACAATCCGAAATTTGCCGCCGCGGCAAAGGCCACCGCTGATCATAACTTGGTGCTCTATCTGGACCTAGAGACACTTCGGGCACTTCCCAACGTGGCAAAAGGCCTGGAACAGGGGCGCCAGCCGTTGCCCATCCTCTTGCTGGCGGGAACAGTGACGGCCCTTCAGAAGGCCCCGTGGCTCGCTGTGGGACTGAGCATTGACGGAAACCGTGTGAAGGGTACGCTGCAAACAGGGGAAGTCGCCGAGTGGCCCAGCACGCTCTCTTTCGCCGTGACGTCTCCGGAAGATGGCGTCCTGCCGCCGATTCATGTGCCCGGCACCGTACTCACGGCGAGCTTCTACCGGAACCTTCGCGATTTTTACGCCCAGAAGAATGAGCTTTTCCCGGAGAGGACATCCGGCCTGATCTTCTTCGAAAACATGATGGGCATCTTCTTCACGGGTCGAAATTTCACGGAGGAGGTGCTTGCCGAGCTCGAGCCGTATGTCCGCGTGGTGGTGGCGGCCCAGCGGTATGCACCGGAAGTCGGCACGCCAGCCGTGCAGCTTCCCGCCGTGGCGGTTGTCTTCCGCATGAAGAATCCGGAAAAGTTTCAGCCGGTTGTGGAAGAGGGCTTCCAGAAAGCGCTGGGGCTGATCAATTTTGTTCGCGGGCAGGACGCCAAGCCGGGCATGATTCTCGATCGGCCGGTGTATAAGGGCGTTAAATACACACTGGCGTATTTCAATCCAGATCCGGAAGGTGACAAAGAACATGCTGATATTCGCTTCAACTTCAGCCCGGTACTGGCATGTCGCGATCGGGACCTGATCCTCAGCACGGCCGAGCCGCTGGCCAAAGACATCCTGGATGCCCTGGCAGCGCAGGAGGCAGCCGTGCAAAGCGTGCAAAAGGCGGTAACGACGCAGCTTGAGGTCCTGGGAACGCAGATCGTTCGTCTGCTGGAACTCAACAAGGAGGCCCTGATCGCCCAGAATATGGCGGAAAAAGGACACAGCCGGGAGAAGGCGGAGCAAGAGCTCTCGCAGCTTCTCACGGTGCTCAAGCTGCTGAACGAACTGCGGGTTACCGAGAGTTTTCGCGACCGCAGCAATCGATGGGATTTTCAGCTTGAATTGACCAGGCCGTGATTTAGAGGCCGTCCCATAGCGGAGGATTCCCATCATGATCGCGCAGCCCGAGGGCTTCCATCGTGGGGCGCTGGACCGAGAGTTGGCCGGTCGATTACTCCGCCGGGCTGTTGGTTCCCTCGTCATCGAGGAGCGCGAGGCCCTGGTGGGTCTGGATGTACCGCAGGCTTTGGCGCGGCTTGTTGGTGGCATGCAAGCAGGTCCGCGCTGGCAAGAGATTCAAGATTTGGAGGGGATGAGCGCCGAGCGCGGCCAGTTGGCAGGGTACCGCACCTGGCAACTTGGTCGATTAGTGGAATCGCCCCAGCCATTTCGCGAAATGCTGACTCTCTTCTGGCTGGACCTGTTTGCCGTGTCAGCCCTGCGTGTGGAGCCGCTCCGCTTGTACCACGATTTTCGTAGTGGATTGCGGGAAAGGGCGTTTGAGCCGCTGGAGAAAGTATTCACCTTCGCCTTGACGCATCCGGCGCTTTTGCTCAATCTGCGCGCTCCCTCAAACTATCGATCCCAGCCCCAGGAGCAAATCGGCCGGTTCCTTGTGCAGTATGTCGTCGGCGACGACCCCCGTGAAAAAGCGGCCCTGGTGGCGGATATTGCCCGGGCGTACACAGGGATGTTTGTTTCCTCCGGCCGATTGCGGGTGTTGGACTACGAACATGATCCGCGGCCGAAAACAGTCGGCGAGCAGAGGGGGGATCTGCGGGCGGAGGATGTGGCCAGGGCCCTGGCGCGGGATCGGGCAACCGCTGAAAACGTGGTGCGAAGATTGTTCGGCTGGTTCGTGACCACAGAGGTTGCCATTCCCCAGCAATTGCTGCTCGCCGCAGAGGAGGCGGTGCTCGGTGGGCGGCCGGTGTCGGAGTTGTTGACGCTCCTCCTGGGATGGGAGGAGTGTCTGAAAGATCAGCGTTATCGCCGGGTGAAATCACCCCTCGAGGTGTACCTTGCCGTGGCGCGTCCCTTTGGATATCGGGCAACCATCCGTGCGGCGGAAACGCTGGCCGAATCGGGTTGGGATGTCGTCCATCCACCCACGCTGGCCGGTTGGCCTCGCGGACAGGCCTGGCTGACGGGTTCTCAGGTTGCCCGGCATGTGGCTCTCGTCCGGGCGCTTCTGTCTGGTGGGGAAAATTGGGGGGCCACGGCCCAGATGTCGGAAGTCCTCTCGCGGCCGGACTGGTCGTCCAGGCTGGTGCAAACACTCCTAAGCGGCGAGCTTCCCGCTGAGGTCCATGCGGATTGGCAGAAACTTGTCCAGGAGGCCCATGACGAGACCGCGAAAAAGGAGGCGCTGGCCTTTCTGGCAGCTTTGCCCGAGTTCCAACTCTCCTGAGCGATGGTCGAAGAACAACCGTGCTGCCCTGGTATTAGCGGCCGGCCGAGCGTGATGATTGCCGGTCAAAACACCGGCAAGCTTTGGAGCGAACCCAACTTGGTCAAATAGCGAGGATGGATACCCATGTGGACGCGGCGTGATTTCCTCAAAGTTTCCGGAGCGGCGGTAGCAGTCGGTGCCACCGCACCGATTCCCGCGGTCCTGGCCCACACGGGCACGCAATTGTCACGGGCAAAGGACGAGACCATTCTCGTAGCCGTTCAGATGGCGGGCGGAAATGACGGGCTCAATACAGTCGTTCCCTATGAGGATGACCACTATCATCGGCAGCGCCCCACCCTGGCACTTCGAGAGGCTGAGGTGATCAAACTCCAGGACGCGGTGGGCTTTCATCCTGCACTGCGTCCCTGGATGGAGTTGTGGGAAGGAGGACACCTCGCCGTCGTCCAGGGAGTGGGGTACCCCAATCCGTCCGGAGCACACGAACGCTCGATGGAAATCTGGCAGACGGCTCGGCCCGAGGACCCACTCGGCGAAACAGGTTGGCTGGGCCGACTGCTCGATCACTGGTTTGAGGAATCGCTTCCGGATCACGCGCAGGGCGCGACCACGCGGGGAGTGTTCACCGGCCGAATTCCGGTGCCGACGACCATGCTCGGCCATCATCGGCCTGCGGTGCGGTGCCAGAAGCCGGAAGAACTCTTTGCTTTTCCTGCCGGGCGAGACGCGCTGCAGAATCTGCGTGAAGGATTAACCCGGGCAAGTTCGCGGCCGACGACCAGTGCATCCCTCCTGGATCGGGTGGCAGCGGCGCGGGAACAGGCTGCTCGGGATCTGGGACGATTGGAGGCCGTTCTTTCCTCGGTTCGCCATGAGGATTTTCCTGATACGTATTTCGGCCAGCAACTGGCATGCGTGACGGCCCTGATTCGCGCGGACCTGGGCATCCGCATCTTCTGCGTGGACCTGGGCGGAACCGAGCCGGGCAGCTTCGACACCCATGCCCTTCAGGCCGCCAATCATGGTGCCCTGCTCGGTGAGCTCGCCAGTGGCCTGGCCGCTTTTGGACGAGCCCTCCAGCGCGATCGGCTCCTGGAACGGGTGGTTGTTTATACGTATTCGGAGTTTGGGCGGACAATTCGTGAAAACGGACGGAAAGGGACTGATCACGGCTCGGCGGCCCCGGTCTTTGTCATGGGGGGAGCCATCCACGGCGGTTTGATCGGCAAGCATCCCCCGCTCGACCAGGTCGAGAATGGAGGCGTTAAACACCAGGTGGATTTTCGCTCCCTCTATGCGACATTCCTGGACCGATGGCTGGGTGTGCCGAGCCAACCGATTCTGGGCTCACAGTTTTCCGAAGTCCCCCTTCTCACCTGATGTTGCCGGGCGGAAGGTGCCGATTGATCCGCGGAGGAGGCGCCCGCCGCTCAGGATTCGCCGTTCAGCCCCAGTTCTTTTTTGATGGTGGCCAGCTCCTGGAGGATACCGGCCACCGCTTGCTTCAGCTCGGCGAGCTCCTGACGGAGTTCTTCGACTTCCGGAGAAGAGGCGACGGGGCCGGGAACATCGCTGAACGTGGCCGAGCTCTCCGGGGCGTCAGAGGCCGAAACGGATGGCTCCCGAACGGCCACGGCCGAGTACCGCTGCTTGAGTCGTGCCAGTTCCGGCTCGGGGTAGAGATTGTGGGCCACAACGTGTCCCCGCCCGGGTGGCGTCAGATCGATGATCAGTCCCTTCTCCTTGAGCGAGTCCAGATGCTGACGGAGGGTGGGTAGATCAGGGATGGGGTCCATGCGGGAGGCATGGGCGCGGAGTTCGCCTTCGGTTTGGGGACCGCGAAGAAGCAACTCGGCGATGATCGCCAGTTCTTCTTTGTTGACCCCCAGCCACTCATAAAGATAGTGGCGGTATTTATCCACCCGGCCCACCCCCTGAACAATTCCCACCGCACCCATTTGGCGGAGATTGTCCAGCGCCCGCTCCACCACCTCTTCGGTAAGGTCCATGACGGGATCGCGGTTGCTCTTCTGGTTACAACCCGTGACGATGGCGTTGAGCGTCATGGGATAGGAGGACGGAACCGTTTTGGCCTTTTCCACCAGCACGCCGAGGACACGGCGCTCGATAGCGGGCAAAGGACGCCAGCGTTTTGTTGATCCTTCCGGTTGCGGATTGACTGCATCGCCTTGGTATTCGTCGCTCATCCGTCTGATCTCTCTCGTCTGGTAATGAACCGTCGTGTTACTTCGGACGCAGGGGACTTTGAGAGAGGATGAATTTCATTTTGCCGATGGCGCCGCCGAAGTCCACGGTCGCCTTGCGGGCATCGCCTGAACCGCTGAGGGCCACGATGCGCCCCACGCCGTATCGAGGATGCACGACCGGCATATTGAGAACAAAATCGTCGGGGGTGAGAGCACCACTCTCCGCACGCCGAGATGATGATGGCGGCACGGCGCTGCTGCGGCGCGGAGCCTCCCAGGTCGAGCCCCGGAAAACGGATTGCGGAGCCGGACTGGTACCCACCCACGATGCGGGCCGGGTCGCCACCCTGGAAGACGTGATAATTTCCAGATGCTCGCGAGGCAATTCCATCAAAAACTGGCTGGGGATGGTCAGCTTGCGCTGGCCCCGAAAGTCCCGGTACTCGGCCATGCTGATCTGCAATTCCTGCTTGGCCCGGGTGATGCCGACGAACATCAGGCGGCGTTCTTCTTCCAGTTCATCCATGTCGTTGCGGCTGCGTTCGTGCGGAAGGATGCCCTGTTCGCACGCCACCAGAAACACCACGGGAAACTCCAGGCCCTTGGATGCGTGGAGCGTCATGAGCGTCACCCGGTCGGCACTCTCGTCGAGCGCGTCGGTGTCGCTGACCAGCGAGGTCTCTTCGAGGAACGATTCCAGACTGGCAGCTTCTCCGGAGCGCTCGTCGAACTGGCGGGCCACGGTGAGAAGTTCCTCGATATTCGCCAACCGCTCCTGATCTTCCATGTGCTGGGATCTTTCCAGGTACTCGCGATAGCCGGTTTCGGTGAGCACCAGCCCCAGCAATTCCTCCACGGACCCCTGGGCGGCGGCCACAAGCCGATCGTAAAGATTGACGAATGCCCGGAATGCTCCCATGGTACGGAGGCTGAATTCCGGGATGGCGTCGGCACGGCGGGCGGCCTCCAGCAAACAAAGCCCGTGCGCAGCGGCAAACTCCCGCAGGCGCCGCACACTCGTTTCACCGATGGATCGGGGCGGGGTGTTGATCACCCGCAGAAACGCCACATCGTCCCGCGGATTGTTGATCAGTTGCAGGTAAGCGATAACGTCTTTTATTTCCTTGCGCTGGAAAAACTCGACACCGTTAACAATCTGGTAGGGAATACCGCGTTCCCGGAGAGCGATTTCAAAACCGCGAGACAGGGCGTTCATCCGGTAGAAAATCGCGAAATCGCGGGGACGTCGCTCGCCACGTTGAATCGCCCGGGCAATCTGCTCGGCAATATCTTCCGCTTCCTCTTGATTGTCCGCATAGGTCACCAGCCGGACTGGGCGTCCCTCCTCGTTGTCGGTAAAGAGGTCTTTTTCTTTTCGCCGCACATTGTGGGCGATCAGTTTCGCCGCGACCGCAAGAATCCGTTTTGTGCTGCGGTAATTTTGTTCCAGCCGCACAACACGAACGTTGGGAAAATCCTTTTCAAACTCGAGGATGTTGTTGAGATTCGCGCCCCGCCATCCATAAATCGATTGATCCGGATCCCCGGTAACGGCCAGGTTGGGGTACTCCACCGAGATCGCCCGGGCAATGGCGTACTGCACAAGATTGGTGTCCTGGTATTCGTCGACCATGACGAAGCGAAAGGTTGCATCCAGGCGGTGGCGGATCTCCGGCGATTGCCGCAGGAGGAGGGCGAGGTACATCAGCAAATCATCAAAATCCACCGCGTTGGACCGCCGTAGCCGTTCCTGATAAAGCGGGTAAATCCGCGCGACGAGCTCTCCCAGCGGCGAACCATCCCGCGGTTCGTAATTCTGGGGTGTTAGCAGAGCGCTTTTGGCACCGCTGATGGCATGGGCGACCGCCTCGGGACTGTAGGAGCCCAGATCAATTCGGGCATCGGCAATCACCGAACGCAGGGCACGCAGACTGTCGTCCTTGTCGTAGATCGTGAAGTGTGATTCCAGCCCCACAAGGTTGGCATACTTGCGCAGCGTTTGGGCGGCGAATCGGTGAAAAGTTCCCAGCCACACCCGAGCCCCGGGCACAAGTTGCTGCACGCGGCTTTGCATCTCCTGGGCCGCTTTGTTGGTGAACGTCAACCCCAGAATGCTCGTGTCGGGGATGCCCAACCGGAGAAGATAGGCAATCCGATAGGTGATGACCCGCGTCTTGCCGCTTCCTGGGCCGGCCAGGACAAGCAGGGGCCCCTCCACGTGTGTCACCGCCTCCCGTTGCGCCGGGGTCAGACGAGCCAGTAAGTCATCGTGCATGGAACCGTCCCTGAAATATGAAGAATCTGCCACCAAATTTTGCTCTTATGTGTCAGATCCCGGTAATGCAGCCGAATTCTGCCACTTGCCGAAAACCCGTTTTCCGTGCTATCGGCGACATAGCACCGCCTTTTGCCCGGCGGTTTGCCTTTGCATCGTTTGACGATGCACGCCTCGTTGGGTTGCCCATTACCAACCCTGAGGCACGACCAGAACATCTGTTGATCATCACGCCCATTAGCCGGCGCGAAACCCGCAGCGGGAAAGGCGAACCAAATTCCGCGGACCTTCATCCGACCTTGTTGCGATTGGCCTCGTAGAATTCGAGCATGAAGTCCCGCAGGGCCACGACGCCTTCCCGTGGCATGGCGTTGTAGATCGATGCGCGGCACCCACCGACCGAGCGATGCCCCTGGAGGTTGCACAGGCCACGGCTCTCCGCCTGTTTGAGGAATTCCTTCTCCAGATCGCCATTTGGCAGTCGAAAAGCGATGTTCATCGCGGAGCGGCTTCCCGGCGCGGCGTGAACGGTGTAGAAACCCTGGCAACGATCGATAACGTCGTAAATGAGCTGGGCCTTCTCTTCGTTGAACTGCTTCACCTTTTCCAGGTTGCCAAACTCCCGGATGAGCCAGTCCGTCACCAGCTTCACCATATAGACGGCAAAGACCGGCGGCGTATTCAACAGCGACTTCTCCTCCGCAAAACGCTTGTAATTGAGCATCGAGGGCAAATCGTCCGGGCACATATCGAGGAAGTCTTTCCGGATGATGACCACCGTCACGCCCGCCGGGCCAAGATTCTTCTGGGCGCAGGCGTAGAGGATGCCGTACCGGAAGAGGTCCACCGGCCGGGAAAGCAACTCCGAAGAGGCATCGCAGACGAGCGGCAGTCCGCCGGTTTCCGGCTCGGTCGGGAATTGCACCCCGGCAATCGTCTCATTGGAACAAATATACACGTACACAGAATTGGGATCGATGTTCAATTGCTCGTTGGTGGGAACTCGATCATAGTTGGTCGCTTTGCCGTCCCACGCGATGTGAACCTGCCCCTGCGTCTGGGCTTCGCTGGCAGCGAGCTTACTCCAGGAACCGGTGACGATGTAGGATGCCGGCCGCCCGGTCTTCCGCAAAAAGTTCATCGGGATCATGCCGAATTGCAGCCGCGCGCCACCCTGCATGAAGAGCACCGCGTAATCGTCCGGGATCTTCAGCAACTGGCGCAGGTTGGCCTCGGCGGCCTCGATAATGGCCTTGAACGTTGGCGAACGGTGACTGATCTCCAGGATCGACATGCCCAATCCCGGCAGGGCCAGCAAATCACGCTGCGCCTCCTCCAAAGCGGGAAGAGGTAACATGGCGGGACCGGGCGAAAAATTGTAAACACGCTTCACCATCGCAAACTCCTCGGGATTGTTGCCTTGTTTTTCAAACGTCTACGATGACTGACGGGCACGCTTCGCCGATCACCTGGTATCTAGCGTGGAACGGCTTTTGTCAGCTCGGCAATTGCTGTTCGCCATAAAGAACCAATCCGAAAACCTCAAAATTGGCGTGAATTCTCGGACGCCATTGGTTTTCGGATTTGCCCGAAGCACGGCCGGGCTGTAAACGGCGCGCTTTTCCCAAGCCTAATCCGGCAAAAGCAGTTCGGCAATTGGGGGAGCGTGTCATCTCCAGGAGCGACCGGCTTGCCACGTCCGTATCCGGAGGGACCTGCCTACCAGGTCCGTGTTCGGAGGGACCTGCTTGTCAGGTCCGCTTTTCCAACCCTTGATAACCCATTTCATTCTGTGGGCACGGGAAGGATTCAACGGTAGGGGCAATTCATGAATTGCCCCTACACCATACCGAGTCCGTCGGGTTACGTTCCCCTTTTCCCGGGCACGACAAGCGTGCCCCTCCGGAGGGACCTGTTTGTCAGGTCCGTCATTCAACGTTCGATCATCCATTGTCTTTCGGCGGGGACTGAAGTCCCGCGCCGAAAGCGGGGCTAAAGCCCCGCACTCCATGGAGTGCGGCGATTTATCGCCGCTTTTCGGTGAAGGCTTTAGCCTTCACCTCCCTGTCCTCGGCCCGGATCGCACAACGATGACCGGTGGGGCCGATTCATAAATCGCCCCGACAACACATAGACCATGGCCGAACCGGATTCCGGTCGGGGCAATTCATGAATTGCCCCTACATCGTCGGAGGGACCCGCTTGTCGGGTCCGCTTTTTCCATGTTGGACCATCGATTTTGTTTCACCGGGCACGACAAGCGTGCCCCTCCGGCCTTCCCAAAATCTTTCTCGGCGGGACCTGCTTCGGAGGGACCGGCTTGTCAGGTCCGTTGTTCTACGTTCAATAATCCATTCCCATTCACCGGGCACGACAAGCGTGCCCCTCCGACTGAAGTCCCGCGCCGAAAGCGGGGCTAAAGCCCCGCACTCCATGGAGCGCGCTCACGTCCGCATCCTGTCAGGTTCGCTCTTAAACTTGTCCACTCGTCGTGCGGCAAACGTGCGGGGAATGCGTTTTCCAGGCCCTTCGTCAATGCCACCCCTGCCGCGATATGGGAACAACGCAACGGGTTCTTTATAACCTGCCCTACCTTGCGTGTGCTCCAAAGGACTCAGTATAAAGTGGGCGCCAAATGTGCCCTCTTATTTCCGCAGCAACCAATTCACCGGTTCGGAAGACCATTTCCGCACGATGTAACAGAACCATGCGCGAGAAGATTTTTGAGGTCCGCCCGCGAAATCGGGTCTGCTCGTTTCTCTTAGGGATGCTGTCGGAGGCGCTTATGAACGGCTTTTTACGAATGGGTTTCTTGATTGCCTGCTGCCTGCTCATTAGTCATATGGCCGGTGCTGAAACTCGCGAGGAACTTACTCGCAGATTGTGGCCCAAGGAAAGGATTCAAAAGGCCATAGCCCAAGTTGAGCAGCTTCGGAAAGCAGGGATGATGTCGGAGAACCATTACCGGCGCAAGCGGGCTATGCTGGAGGCGAGGCTCGCAGGAACTTTCCAGCCCACCATGTTATCTGTAACCAATCCACCGCTCAACTTTATCCAGAATGGCGGTTTTGAAGAGATCAACCGAAACTCGCGACCCGATCGATCCCGTTGGTTATGGTGGAACGGTTGGAGCTGGGGCGGCGATTACGAAAACCGCTGGGAGGATCGTCCAGAATATGTTCATTCGGGAAACTACTCGGCCCGAATCCGTTGTACCGGGCAAAAAGGCAGGATTGGAATCTTCACGCCAAAGATTCCTGTTGTACCAGGGGCCAGTGGATACGAGTTTCGGATCTGGGCTAAGGGAGAGGGCGAGAACGAACTGTTTATTAACTTCGAAGATGGCGCCACCGGTAGTTTTCGTGGTCGAATTGGCCCACAGTGGCAGCAAGTCGTTGTCAAAGGTGTTCCTGAATCAGGAGCTACTGGTTTCGGGGTTTACCTTTATGCTACCGGAAGCGGAACATTGTGGCTCGATGATGCCGAACTCGTCCCATTAGGGGTTACTCTTGAGGAGTAAGCGGCATGAAGATCGCCGAATCGAATTTGGGACGTGAGTTCACTGCCAAGAAAGCTTATCGGCAGGTTCACGGCGAAGACTCAATTTACGGGGGAAATGCCATGGTTCGCTTGGGATCGTTGGTTGCCTTGATGGTTCTATGCAGCCTGGGCATTGCTCAGGAACCAGAGATCGACATATACCTTACCGACCCGATGGGAAAGCAAGAAGTGGGACAGGAGACACTGTTGGGGGATTCTCGAAGCCGTTCGGTCTCTCTGTTTGCAGTGCCCGGCGAATTTGAACCGTTTTCTTTCACTTTACAACCGAAAGAACGATTGCTGGATGTAATGATTACGGCGAGTGACCTGGTCGGTCAGGGAGCCGTTATTCCGAAAACCGAAGTCACCATCCAGTCGATCGAAGGTGGTTTTGGTGATAACAAGATGCTTTTTGATTTGGGACGGTCCTGGGATATGCCAGCTTGGAGTCGTGAGTTGTTTTGGGTCACCGTCCATGTTCCCGACAATGCGACGCCGGGTGTTTACCACGGTCAAATCCTCGTGCATAGCGGTGAAAAGGTTGTTGCCACACTCGACCTGGCCCTGGAAGTCCTGCCCTTCCGTCTGGAAGAACCACCTTTCATGATTGGCTGGCACTATGCCTGGCCCGGCAGTCCTGAGGCCTTACGTGCCACACTCCTTGATATGCGGGCTCATGGGGCAACAAATGTCGGTCCCCTCTATGGCTTTCATTTGCCGATCAACGACGACGATACCCAGCAGATCGCCCTTTTCATTGATGAGTATCGCAAGGCAGGATTCACTAAACCGATCATGTTCGCAGCCCCGATGAACCTTGTCGTCTCAGAGCTCAAGGGATATGGTCCCATCGACAGTAAGAGATTTCAGCAAAAGTATCTGGAGGTCATGCGAAAACTCCATGCCGTTTTTGAAGCGAAACAGATGCCGGTCATCTTCAGCGTGGGGGACGAATTTACGAACCTCGGACTGCCTGGGGTCGAGTATGCAGGAAAACTCGCACGTCTTTGTTTCGAGGAGTTGCCCGAGATATGTGTCACGAGCGACATGAACGGCTATCAAGAGGTCATGGCAATGGCCCCCTATTTGAACTATGCCACCTTCAATAACGGTTGGGATGGAATCGACAACCACAATCGCGGTCGGCGTTTGGTGAATGAAGCCTTCCTTCGTGAATTGGCTTCGACCGGAGCGATCCCATATTTTGTGAACACAGGACGTGGTCGCTTTCCGTTTGGATTCTTCTTTTGGAGGATGTCACGCTATGGTGTGGCTGGAAAGGTGGAGTGGTTTTACAACCTGGAAGGAAAAGGGGGCACCGTCGGGTCGATGGTTAAACTGGAAGGACTGAAAATCATCCCCACATTGGATTATGAACGAAGCCGGGAGGGCATCGATGATCTTCGGTATCTCTGCTATCTGGAAAAGCTCATTGCTCAGGCTCGTCAAACAGGAAAGGCAAGTCCTCAGGCAGATCGAGCAGTTGAGTTTCTCAAGGCGATCAGCGAATCGATCATCCCTGATTGGACGGCCTACAGTCAGGGTGGCATTCGCTGGCCGGCGGACGGCATGGAATTGCTCGATCCCGCGAAGGTGGCGAGTCTTGGCCCCCTCAATACCCTCCGCCGTCAAATAGCTGACCATATTATCAGCCTTCAAAAAGGCCTTTCCGAAAGTCAATGATCAGCCCCAGCAATAATCATTACACTCAAACATTAAATATATTGAATATCGTATTTCGGTACAAAACACGATCCAGTTTGTTTGTCAGGATTGCCACGATAATAATTCGGCTGATTTTCAATTTTCGCGGACCGGATTTGGCGAATTCATTCTCAGACCTTGAATTCGGGGGTCGAGTATGTCTAAGAATCGTGTCCTGTGGTTTATCGTGTTGGTGGCACTGTATGCCGCAGGTGCCGGCGTCGTGGCCGCGGAAACCTCACCCCACCACAAGACCGACTGGTTCGCTAAGGCAAAATACGGGGTTTTCGTCCATTTTTTGAACGGTCTCCAAAACAATCCCGAACATGTGGCCAGCCTCGGAAAAAAGACCTCCTGGGACAAATGTGTCCACGAGTTCGATGTGGAGCGCTTTGCCACCAGAATGGAAGAGGCGGGCGCAGGATACGTGATCTTCACCGTGATGCAGCGGTCTCGATACATGATCGCTCCGAACGCCACGTATGATCGCTTGACAGGCTACCGGCCGGGTGAAGCCTGCTCCACGCGGGATCTCATCGAGGACCTCTACCAGGCACTCAATCGACGGAAGATACCGCTCATGCTTTACTGGACGGGCGATGGCCCCTGTGACGACCCGCAGGCAGCACGGGGTTTGAAGTGGCCAGGAACCGGCAAGGTAAGTCTGGAATTTGTGAAAAACTGGGCGGACGTGGTCCGTGAGTATGGGAGCGCTATAAAGACAAAGTCAAAGGCTGGTGGGTCGATGGTTGCTATCGCTGGCTGGGTTACGACGAAGAAAAACTCGGTATCTTGGCCGACGCTTTGCGTGCGGGTTATCCCGATCGGATCATTGCTTTCAATCCCGGGGTCGAAGATCGGGTGCGGGCTTACTCAATCCACGAAGACTTTACCTGTGGTGAACAAAACTCTTTTTTTGACATCCCCATTTCCCGTTTCATCGACGGCAAGCAGTGGCACATCCTGTCTTTCCTGGGAGCGAACTGGGCACAGCCGGGGACCGTCAAGGATAAGCGTCAGCTCACGGACTACGTTTATAGGGTCACGGCTGTCGGAGGGGTTGTCTCCATCGATGTGGTGCTTTACAGGGATGGAGATCTGGATCGATCTCAGCTTGAAGTGCTGAAGGCCCTGCGACCGGGACTGGAAATCAAGCAACGCGAACAGGATGCCTGGCGTGAGGGTCGAGCAGTCCCGCCAAGGAATAAGGCCTGGCGAAAACCCGCGCTCTTGTTGAATGCCGAGGGAAAATACCGCCTTGGACCAAGTGTCGGTGAGGCCCAGTATGGGGCGTTTTTAGGAGTCGATGGAGATCCCGCGACCGCGGCCCAGGCCGGTGGTGAATGGGCGTGGACCTACGAAGTCGATCTCCTCGGCGAGGAAAAAGTGAGCCGCGTTATCATCTCTTTCGGCCCGGTTATGCCACGGAGTTTGAAGTCTCGGCGTCCAAAGATCGTGACACCTGGACGTCACTGGGCATCTTTCGAGATCAGAAGGGCGGGCGGGTGGAAATCCGACCAGAAGGTGCCCTCCACGCTCGGTTTCTGCGGATCAGGGCCTTCAAACCAGACGGGCCAGGCCAGCCGGGCGGGCAAATGTCAATCGCTGAAGTCGAGGTTTATGAAGAATAACAATGGTGCCCCAGCACTCCACCACTTCACCACTCTTCGCTGGACCAGCAATCCCTGGCTGAGCGACTGACTCTTCCTGCTGGAATGAGTACGCCCCCACAAATGACACTGGTGTTCCGTTCGCTTGTCTCCATTTCTTGTGTGCATGCAACTCGGGCGATTCAACTAATACTACAGCGCAATGTTAAGGCCATTTGCAGCGGATCAGATTTTTGATGTTGATGCCAATCTTCCGTAGTTTTCGAAGTGTGCGTTGGTAGTGGCTCTTGCGCGTCGCGGTGTTGCGTTGCTGGATGTATCGGATTCGCCGGGCGGTTCGCTCGATCAATCACCTGCCAGCCCGCCTGCTGAGCGACCAACTACGAATCAGAGCGCTGACAGCCAAGTGCACCTGGCAGACGGTCAGCTCCGGATTTTTCCCCCGCAGCCCCTGTCGCACCCGGGCCAGGAAAAGGTAGCTGATCGCGCTCAGAATCAGGTGTCGTTTCAAGCTCCGCCATGTGCGGCCTTCCCACTGGTCCAGTCCCACCTCTTGCTTCTGATCCTCGAAACACCGCTCGACTTGCCACTGCGAGAAACCCACCACCAACAAGACGTCCACGGGCGTCTCCGGGGAGGCGTTGCTGACGAAAAACTTCACTTCCTCCGCATTGAGCACGTTGCGGGCCACCACGAGGTGCAGGCCCATGCCCGGCAGGCCACGCTCGTCCTTCACCGTGATCCTCGTGTGTTTGGCTTCCCACACGATCGGGCCTTTCTCGCCGTCCTTGACGTGATACCACACCCAAGGTTGATCGCGCAGAGCTGGGGCATGCTCCAACAGGTATTGCACATCTCGGGCAGGCGGGCTCCCGGCCACCAGACGCGGCACCTTCCGCGACGGACCAGTGCCTCCACGCCAGGGGCAGTCCGTCACCCGTGGCGGCTCGATCCGGCCCGTAAACGTACGGGGAACCTCGCCCACGAACTGTTGCCCACGCTGCTGCAAAGCCCGCAAAAAAGGGAGTTTGGAAGGACGTGCTTGTCACGTCCGCTTCCCCTCTGAGGGACCTGCTTGTCACGTCCGCTTTCGGTGGGACTTTCGTGTCGGGGCCGTCATTCAACGTTCGATCATCCATTCGCTTTCGCGGGGACTGAAGTCCCGCGCCGAAAGCGGGGCTAAAGCCCCGCACTCCATGGAGTGCGGCGATTCATCCCCGCTTTTTGGTGAAGGCTTTAGCCTTCACCACCTTGCCCTCGGCCCAGATGGCACGACGATGACCGGTCGGAGCGGAACCCGACCCTCCAATCCATCCAATGGAAGGACACGTTCCAGGGCGTCCATTCATGCGTTGTCAGGTGCATCTTCCGGAAGGACCCGCTCGTCGGGTCCGCTCGCGCACGTTCGATCATCTATTCGCTTTCACCGGGCACGACAAGCGTGCCCCTCCGACCTTCGCAAAATCTTTCTCGGCGGGACCTGCCTCGGAGGGACCGGCTTGTCAGGTCCGTTGTTCTACGTTCAATAATCCATTCCCATTCACCGGGCACGACAAGCGTGCCCCTCCGAAAAATTCCGGAGGGACGTGCCTGTCACGTCCGTTTCCTCTCGAAGGGACCTGCTCCTCAGGTCCGTGTTCGGTGGGACGTGCTTGTCACGTCCGCTTTTCGACGTTGGACAATCCATTGCCTTTCGCCGGGGACTGAAGTCCCGCGCCGAAAGCGGGGCTAAAGCCCCGCACTCCATGGAGTGCGGCGATTCATCGCCGCTTTTCGGTGAAGGCTTTAGCCTTCACCACCCTGTCCTCGGCCCGGATGGCACAACGATGACCGGTCGGGCCGATTCATAAATCACCCCGATAACACATAGACCATGGCCGAACCGGATTCCGGTCGGGGCAATTCATGAATTGCCCCTACATCGTCGGAGGGACCCGCTTGTCGGGTCCGCTTTTTCCAACGTTGGACCATCGATTTTGTTTCACCGGGCACGACAAGCGTGCCCCTCCGAGCTTGGGAGGGACCTTTTTCGACGGGACCCGCTTTGGAGGGACCTGCTTGTCAGGTCCGCCATTCAACGCTGGATCATCCATCCCCTTCACCGGGCATGACAAGCGTGCCCCTCCGCCTATCGAGAACTTGAACGGCTTATTCATGAGGAATGGAAGACCCACGTTGAAGGCCAAACGGATCAGAATGGGGTTTACCATGTACGGGGATTCCGCGGTCGATACCTAATTCGGATAGGCAGAGGAAACACCTGGGTTGTGCGGACGTTAGCCGTCGATGGGAATGAGCCGGCGCTGTTGGAGGTGGTCTGGGAAATGCAGAATTAACCCCTCCTGGATTTGTGCTGTGTTGAGCTTCTGTCCGAAAAGAGAATGAGCAAAACATCCATAGGCCGTTTGCCGTTCTTTTCGGCGATTTCCGCGATTGTCTGGCCAGGGGTCTCCACTTCGATTCCCGATGCCTTCAAGGTCTGAATCACAGCGGAAGGATCGCTTTCGACGAGTTTTGCGACGGATTCAAGGGGGGCACGCTCCAGCCGTGCCATGACCTGGACCAGGGGATGTGTCGGCCCATTCCCGCCAGCGGGGATCAGTGAGAGGCCGCCGAGGACGAGGATGGGCACCATCAAGGCCAGGGCTGCCCGGTTACGAAAATACCCCAGAAGGAGCTTCCAGTGAACGTTCGCATGGCAAATGGCCGCGACGACGAAGACCCAACTCAGCCATTCGTGAGCAAGCTTGACCAATCCAATATTGATGTGGAAAAACATGAGGATGCCCGTCAAGGAGATGACGATGAACGAACCAATGGTAAGTGCCCCGGACCATGTTTGCATTCCCAAAGTCTGACGCATTTGACCAATCTCCTTTTCAGACAAATGGTGAATCTTATCACAACCCCGTGAGTGTTTACCGTTAGTAATCTCTGAGGATACCAGTACCTCTCTTGATTTCCAGAACCTCCGTCATGTCAAGGGGGCCTGCTTTGCCCCTATCCTCAGCGTTGCCGCAAACCCAGGGACGACATCAGTTAACTCAAATTGGCTTTGCCGTTGATGGATGACACTCAACCGCAAAAAAGCCAAGAAAACACGGGCGTTCTTGACATTCCAGATGACCACATGAGTCTTCTGAACGGTCCTTCAAAAGTAAGAACGCACAGGGGCACACTTGGGTTTCGCAAGCTTCTTGACGTTACAACGAACGCGATTCAGGTCGTGGAGCAGGTGATGCAAATCCAAGACCATTTGGCTCTCTCAAGTCTCGAAACCACCACCAACGATCATCCACGAAGGAGACGCCCCGACCGGCGATGAAGACGCAGGCAAGGAAACACTATTTCGCGAGTCTATCGCTGTTGTTCACGACAGTGTTTCTGATAGGACTGTCTGCCGAATCCACTTGAACCTCAAACCGAGCATGTCGCCTTGCGCAACACATCATGTTGCGCAGATCGACACAGACGTTGGCTGGTCTTCCAAGTGCTCCTTCCATTGTTACGGAAAAAAGGCACGTCTTGCGGCCAACTCAAGCAAGGTCTGAAGCTCGGTACGGGATTTGCTCGCGAGCACGGACAACGGCTCGTTCGGAAGAATTGGCGGAGTGTGATTGGGAAAAGTCGCCATATGAATGAGAGAAGAAAGTCGAAGGAATCGTCGGTCAAACCACTCCTAAGTCGAGTTGGGTTTACGCTGGTTGAATTGCTCGTCGTCATCGCAATTATCGGGCTTCTGATCGCGCTCCTTCTCCCGGCGGTTCAGGCTGCAAGGGAGGCAGCACGCCGTGCCCAGTGCTGCAACAATCTTCGTCAGTTAGGGTTGGCGATGCACAATTATCATGACATCCATCGTATGCTACCAAACGCCGGTTTTGCCGGTCCCACATACCCCAATGATTATTCCCCGCTGGCAAAGCTCCTTCCATTCGTCGAGCAGCAGAATCTCCATAACCTGATCGACTTTCGCATCACATTGGGGCACGTGGGACGAGATGATCTTCCGGAAGCCCTTTGGGAGGCTGCCCGAACTCCTGTCTCCATCTTCCTGTGTCCCAGTGATGGCGAGAAACCCCTTCACGATTTGACATTACCCAGTGGTCGTGTCATCCCTGTGGCAGGGGCAAACTATGCCATGAATCAGGGGAGCGGTCGCGACGGGATGTTCAATCCCGGATTTGGTGCGACGGATGGGCTTTGCTGGGTCGGTGCTGAGATACGACTTGACGATGTTCTCGACGGAACGAGCAACACGCTGGCCTTGACCGAATCGCTTCGTGGACCGGGAACATCCCTGCCGTCCACAGATCGGCCAAATCATCAGATCTTTCGAGCCAGAGCACCCACGACGTTAATCGATGCGATCGAGCAATCAGGCGACCTCTCCGTACTCTACTCCCAGCTCAGTGGCTGGGATGGGACGCGCCTCATGTACTGGTTGCGGGGATGTTCTCCCACTGGCCCTGTCATGAATGGTCGCCTTCTCCCGAATTCTCGGATACCCGATCTGGTGAGCGGATCAGCCAAGGTGACCGCGGCGCGAAGCTGGCATCCTGGTGGGGTCAATGCCTGCTTATGCGATGGAAGTGTCCGATTCGTCAGTCAGACGATTGCATCAACCGCCTGGTATGCTCTCTGGACTCGGGCCGGTGGAGAAGTCGAGAGCGTACCATGAGTTTCTGGCCTTCTTTGCGGGGACAAAGCGAATGAACGAGCGCAGTCGTGGTCACGGGGACATTGAGTGCCCCCTGGTTGTCGAAAATGTGTCCAAGAGTTTCAGGTATGCCGGGAATGTGATTCAGGTCCTCAAAGGGGTGTCGTTTTCCCTTGCTCGGGGAGAATTCGTTGCCATTATGGGGCCAAGCGGTTCGGGAAAAAGTACCCTTCTCCATGTGATCGCCGGTCTCACGGCGCCAGATTCAGGGCGGATCCTCGTGGATGGTTGCGAGACGAGCAAACTCTCGGATTATCAGATGACGATATTCCGGCGGCAAAGAATCGGTGTGATCTTCCAGCATTTCAACTTGATTCCCACGTTGACGCTGGAAGAGAATGTTCTCCTGCCTCTGCTGGCCGAGCGAACTCACGCGGACAAAATAGACAATGCTCGCCGAATCATTCGCGACCTGGGGCTTTGGGAACGACGTCGGCATCGCCCCGACGCACTCAGTGGCGGAGAGCAACAGCGAACCGCCATTGCACGGACCCTCGCGCTTGATTCGGCTCTCATCCTGGCAGACGAGCCTACAGGAAACCTGGACTCGATCGCTGGTCAGGAGTTGTGCCGGTTACTCCGAGGGCTTGCCGAACAACAATCGCGCACAATCCTCATCGTTACGCATGAGCCATCCGTGGCAATATGGACGGATCGAATCCTGATTCTGAAGGACGGTCAAATCGTTACAGAGTTTCCCACCGGGAATTGTGATTCGGTCCGCACACTGGCGGCGCGGTACGAGGAGAGTCTTCAACTCGAGGAACCGGAAGGGGTGAGGTGATGCCTGTTAGTGTGAGACTTGCGATTGCAGATGCCCTCTGTTACCCGCAAAGGATCCTGGGAGCGGTTCTGGCTCTGCTCGCGGCTTCCTGTTTGGTGGTGTGGGTCGTCTCGGCTTACGACAAGCTTGTCTCGGAATTTGAAGGAACGGCCAGGGAGGCACTCGGACATTACGATCTGTTCGTTGTACCGGATTCGCTTGACGAGAAGGCGGTCATTTCCGACCGGCTCATCGAAGCGTTGCGAAAAGATCCGCGGATTGCTGACGTGCATTGTTCGTTGCGTAAAGCTGTCACGATAGGAAGATCTTTCGGTCAAGGTGAGGGGCCGCGCGGGGGATCTCCAGACGACCTCCGTAGGTCAGGACGTAGGCAACCCGTTGTTCGGGGCGGAGAGAATCAACGATCCCCCGGCGACTCTCAACCGACACGGCCGTTGTTTCTGCTCCCGACTGTGGTGGGAATTGACTCGCCAGTCGCGCCGTATCCCGTGGTTGCCGGCCAATGGTTGGACGTTAAGAAACACCCTGTCGTTCAGGCTGTGATTTCGGAACAATTGGCCGAGAGTTTCCGATGGGATGTTGGCCAGACGATCAGGCTCAATTCTGGTGGCAAAGACCTTTCCGTTCAGATCGTGGGGATCGTCCAACAGCCGGAAAGTGTTCCCACTTTGGAGAAAGAAGGACCTACGGGTCGGCCTGTCGGATCCACGATCGGGCCATTCCTTGGCATGCCACCAGGTGCCATTTATGTGCCGCTGGATGTGGCCCAGGAGTTTCTTGGTATGCCCGGCGCCATAAATCTCCTTGGCCTCAAATTGACTTCGGCAACTCGACTGGACCAATTCCTCGCGGAGTGGACGTCACGAGTGTCGCCGTTTGTTGATGGGGGGAGCTACCTCCTCATGGGTGAGCGGCAATTGGAAAAGGCATTCACGACGGCGCGAGCGAGTCGTTCTATTCGTTCACAGGCGTGGACAGCGTGCGGGCTGGCGATCATGGCTGCGGTGTTTCTTATCTTCGCAACCCTCAACATGGGTGTGGACGAGCGATCGCGCCAGATCGGCCTTTGTCGTGTTGTGGGCCTGACGCAAGCTCAAGTGGCGGGAACGATCCTGACGCAGGCCTTGCTGCTGGCCATCGCCGGTTGGGTGGGTGGTCTTGGGGCAGCCGGAATCGTGTTCCAGTTAGGACGCGGATTTGGCCTGAACCTCACGTGGAGCGGGACAATCGGTCCATATAGCCTGGGGCTGTCAGCGGCGGTGACCTTCCTAGGGGCCGGGGTGGCTGCCGTGTGGCCAATGCTTCGCGCCAGCCGGGTTTCGCCCTTGGAGGCCCTGCAAGCAAGGCACACCCAGTTGCTTCGTGACGCGAGACCCTCGACCCTGGGTTGGCTGGCTTTTCTAGGGAGTCTTCTGATTGTGATTCATCCACTTGTTGTGTACATCCTACCACTCGACGAAGTTATTCGAGTGTCGATCGCGACCACTGTGGGAGCACCGTTGATGGTTCTGGGCTTTGTTTGTTGGACTCCAGCCCTCGTCGTCATTGCGGAAAAGGCGTTTTCAATCCCCTTGGGAATGGTGCTTGGGATTCCCCGGCAGCTCTGCAAGATGGAATTGACGCGAAACTTGCCCCGCAGCGTGGGGATCTGCATGGCGGTGTCCGTAGGTTTGGGCGTGTTTACTGCGATGATGGTTTGGGGCTACTCCATGCTGGAGCCGTTCAAACCCACGACCTGGGCGCCGGATCTTCTCGCGGCATTTCAACTTGGTCATGTGCCTGAGAGTGAATTGGAATCAATCAGCACCATTCCAGGCATTTCCAAATTGCTCCCTGTCGCGGTGGAGCAGCCCAGATTGGCTGAGGACCTGACTGGCGCCTCCCGGGGGGCATCTGTCGTCCGGCAGGACAATGTCATCATAATGGGGGTCAATCCCGATTTGGCATTCGGCGGTAAAAAACCCGTGTTCGCAGTTGATTTTGTTGAAGGATCTCGAGACGCCGCTGTTCAACAGCTCAAATCGAACAGGGGATGCATCGTGCCTGATCATTTCTTGAAAGCCACGGGATTGAGACTTGGCGACACGTTTTCTGTGTGCTTACCCGATCAACCAGAGCAAACGGTCGAATACAGAATTGCTGGTGTCGTTTCCCTGCCTGGTTGGCATTGGATGACAAAATTCTCTGGCCTTCGCCGACGGTTTGGACGTTCGGCGGCCCTGGTCTTTGCTGATGAGAACGTCGTTAGAAAGGATTTCAAGCTAGTAGGTATCAACTTTCTGTGGATCGACCTGGAAGACGATGCCAACCTTGATCTGGTCTGTCGGAAACTCCAGGAAGTGGCAGACCGACACCTTGGACCCGGCCAGCCGGTGAATTTTCAGGGAACGTGGGCTTTTGGCGCACGAATGTTTGGACGCTCCCTCCGCGTGACGCTTCGGGACGAGATCCGACAACAGATCAACCGACGAGCCGACACAATGATCTGGGGTATGGCACAATTGCCGTTTGTGACCTTGTTGATCACGTTGCCAGGTCTTATGACTGTCGTCAATGCATCGGTGCGAACCAGACAATGGGAGTTCGGCGTCATGAGAGCTATTGGTTTTCCTTCAACCCTCATTGCGCGGCAGGTGCTTGTCGAAGGATTCCTCATTGCTGCGGTGGCCTCCATGATTAGTCTTCTTTTCGGCATCGCCGCCGGATGGTGCGGAATTGGTCTGGCACAATACACGAGCTTTTTCGGTGGCATGGAGACCCCACTGATCATTCCATGGCAGAAACTAATGCTCGGGATTGGCGCGACATTCCTGGTTTGTGGTGTCGCTGCCGTTCCAGCGGCACTGGCTGTCTTCCGACGCGAGCCCCTCCAACTCCTCACAGCCGGTCGGGGAGAGCCGTTTGCGTTGTAACCTCTGTTGGCGAGGAGATGAGTTAGGAAATTGAAACTGGATAAACCAGGAAAAGTCACAGAAGAAGAATCAGTGGTTGCGTGGTGCAGCGAGGCTGAAAAAGGTGTGTTTCAGAGATAGGACGCGGGTCTTTGAAGAAAAATTAGGGGGAACAGTGTTACGTTGGTCCTGTGCGCTCGATGTGCGCAGACCGTCATCTTGCATGACCGTTTGCTTGCACAGTTTCACAGCCTATTACGGCATTCTCCACACATACCGCACTCCATGGAGTGCGGCGATTCATCGCCGCTTTTTGGTGAAGGCTTTAGCCTTCACCACTCTGTCCTCGGCCCGGATGGCACGACGATGACCGGTCGGAGCGGAACCCCACCCTCCAATCCATCCAATGGAAGGACACGTTCCAGGGCGTCCATTCATGCGTTGTCAGGTCCATCTTCCGGAGGGACCCGCTCGTCGGGTCCGCTTTTTCCAACGTTGGACCATCGATTTTGTTTCACCGGGCACGACAAGCGTGCCCCCTCCGAATCGTATTTCGGAGGGACCTGCTTGTCAGGTCCGTTCCTGCAGGATGGATGGTCCGTTCCATTTCATCGTGCACGACATGGGTTCACCGGTCGGGGCAATTCATGAATTGTCCCTACACCATACCGAGTCCGTCGGGTTACGCCCCCATTTCACCGGGCACGACAAGCGTGCCCCTCGGTAATTCGGACAATTGTTTCGGAGAAACCCGCTCATTGGGTCCACGTTTCTTTGACGGCATGAAAAACAACCTCACGTTCTGCATCATTGAGAGGCGGCTGCCAAACACTCCGGAATATGTTCAGGGGGACGGGGGAAGCCTGGAAGACACTCCCGAAGGGATAGTATTTCGAGACTGCGATTCCCTAACACTGTTTCTGGTCGCGGGGACGAACTACAGCAATGATCGCAACAAAGCCCGGCGGGGCGAGCTTCCCATAGAGAAACTCACGCAACAGTTGAACAGTGCGGCTGGCCGGGGATTGCCGCTCTCCTCGACGAGCACATTGCCGACAGAAGCTTTTCCGGCGGATGACGATTGATGTTGGAGAAAGCCCTGAAGCGCTGCGGACGCTTCCCACCGACCTCCGTCTGGAAAAATATCGGGAGGGCGGCAGCGATCCGGATCTGGGAGAACTCCTTTTCCAGTATGCCCGGTGTTTGATGATCAGCTCTTCACGGCCAAGAAATCTCCCCGCGAATCTTCAGGGGCTCTGGAACAATAGCAATGTGCCTCCGTGGCGGGTGATTATCACACGGATGTCAATATTGAAACGAACTACTGGTTCGTGGATGCCGACAATTCTTCCGAAACATCCGGCATGGGTCGCGCAGGTTTCGAGAGAATGGCCGCCTAATTTATCCGCCTTACATAAAGCGGCAGGGGTTACCAGCGATCACGGATGAAATCGTTTTGACGGCGATGGGGCCACGGTAAACTCCTGGCAATTGCACTCTTTGAGTCTCAAAAGTGTGAAAGCGACCGGGCACAATAACGGCATCCTGCCAGCCGCCATTAGCGCAGGTGATGAATGAACTCAGGAAGGGCTCGGCGGGGCGTGGGAGGTGGATCCTCTGCTGGAAAACCGAGCGGCAGGATAGCCACCGGCTTCAGGCCTTTGGGGGCGCCAATGGCCTGCCACACGGCTTCGTCATGGAAGGCCCCCACCCACACACTTCCCAGGCCTAGCGCTGCCGCCGCAAGGTGAGCATGGGCACAGGCAATCGTGGCATCTTGCAAGGCATAGAGCCGTTCTCCCCGACTGCCGTATCGCTTACCAGACTGCGCTGGGTTGGCACAGAAAACCAGGGCGACAGGCGCTTCCTCAACGAATTCTTGTCCCAGGGCCGCCTCGGCAAGTTGATGGAGTGTCTCCTTATCTTCAACCACAAAAACCTCATAGGCCTGGAGGTTCCCAGCGGAAGGTGCCCAGCGAATGGCCTCGAAGATTTTTTCCATCATCTCAGCCGGAATGGTTCGCGGCTGAAACTTCCGGATTGACCGCCGGCGCCGCACCAACTCAAAGAAATCCATGGCTACTCCTTTCGTGATTGCGTTCCCAATCAAGGTAAAGTTTCTCCCGAAGCGGCAAAGGATGGAAGAGAGAGATACGTTTCCATCCCGGCTTTCGCCCACCGTTTTAACCTTTTATCACCATCTGCTTTCCATCTTTTATAGCCATCTGAACGCGAGGCTGAAGGCTCAATCTGTGGTAGGGCAATTCACTTGTAAGGGCAATTCATGAATTCCAAGTACCGGAATTTGACGACTTAAGGCAGGCCCGTCGTAGGGACAATTCATGAATTGCCCGTACAACAATTAAGCATTTCCGGAGACGTCAGATTTCGGTCGAGGCAATTTATGAATTGCCCCGACCGGTGAAGCCTCGTCGTGTTTGCGAAACGGGAAACGTTATTCGGACGGGCACGCTGGTCGTGCCCGGTGAAAGCCGATGGATCACCCATTGCCTTTCGGCGCGGACTGAAGTCCCGCGCGGAAAGCGGGGCTAAAGCCCCGCACTCCATGGAGTGCGGCGATTCATCGCCGCTTTTCGGTGAAGGCTTCAGCCTTCACCACTCTGTCCTCGGCCCGGATGGCACAACGCTGACCGATCGGAGCGGAACCCAACCCTCCAATCCATCCAATGGAAGGACACGTTCCAGGGCGTCCATTCATGCGTTGTCAGGTCCATCTTCCGGAGGGACCCGCTCATCGGGTCCGCTCGCGCACGTTCGATCATCTATTCGCTTTCACCGGACATGACAAGCGTGCCCCTCCATTTTCGGAGTTGGAGGGACCTGCTACTCAGGTCCGTTCCTGCAGGATGGATGGTCCGTTCCATTTCATCGTGCACGACACGGGCTCACCGGTAGGGGCGATTCATGAATCGCGCCTACGCGCTACGTGTTGCGTGATTGCCCTGTTGCGGGTAGGGGCCATTTATGAATTACCCCGACCGGAATGCGCGATGTACGTGGCGGACGTCCTGGACAGACGAATCCGGAAGGGAAACAAAACCGCGCGGTGGTGCTGCACTCGCAGGCCAGCCTGACTTCTCTTCCTAAATCCTCAATCCCTCGCGGATGAGGCGGATCACCAACAGGAGAAACGCGAGGAGCACAATCAGTGCGACCAGAAGTAGCGGCAGGATTCCGCCCAGTTCAAAGATCAGCGACGCAAACCCCCACACGTCTCGCCAGAACACAATTGTCGCCAGGGCCCCCAGGCAAAGAAATGGCCCATAGGGTATTTCCACCTCCTGATGACGCACGATGATGTAGATCGCCACCACAAGTCCCGCAAAGGGGGCGAGAAAGAAGAGAATCAGCCCCGGTTGCCAGCCCAAATAGGAGCCAATCATCGCCATCAGAGTCACATCTCCAAATCCCAGGGCTTCCCGATCGAGGACCAACGTCCCCACGATCCGCACAATCCACGTCAGTCCCGCCGTGGCGGCCATCCCCACCAGGGCCGAGAGCAACGAACGCCACGGATCCCCACCGAGAATCCACACGAACAGGATCACCGCGGTGCCGATAAATCCCATGACCAGAAGCCCCCCGGTCACCTGGGATCGATAGAGCCGCGCACACATCAACTGCACGGCCTTCCAGAATCGCCGATGGCGGTACCACCGCCGGGGCATCAGCGCAAAGCACCACAACCACCAGCAAAACAGCCCCAAACTCAGGGCATGGCCATGGGGCTGGCCATTGAGAGATTCCGGCCAGGGGGAAGGTGACGTGAGTTTCAGATAGGTGGCCGGCACCGCTCCTGGAACCGCCCGGCTCGCCGAAATCAGGGGTGGACGTGCCCGCTCCTGCGGCACCGGCAGGTGGCTGGCAGGCACAACCGCCGCCAAGATCAGCCCCAAGAGCGTTCCCGGAATGGTCACCGCATCGGGGATCACCTTCTCATCCCAGTCGATAAGTGAGGCCACCAACATGAAGAGCAAGAGAATGGTGTGCTTGATGAACACCACCAGCAGAACGGGAAAAGGCGGCGGTAGGACGCCCGCTGGAACAATCGCCGCTTCGCAAACTTCCCACCAGTAGAGCCAGGGAAGCCCCGCCGCACTGAGACACTCCACACAAAACGGCGGCAGCCAGGACCAGCGTCCCTGGCCCTCTGAAGGACTCTTTTGAAAGAACCAGCCCAAAATCGGCACATACGCGGCCAGGTGGCGTGGTCCGAGCCGACCCACTCGGCTCCACAGGGAAACCGCGCGGGACTGCCAGGCCAGCCGGTCCGCCGCCCAGGTGGCGAGCGATCCAAGAAACGCGCCGACCACCGCCAGCACGATCATTTGGACGGGGAATGGAAAGGCCGGCCACATCACAGATGCATTCCTTTATCGTCCCTGATCCTGGACCAGTGAGCGAGAATTTCATCCGCTACCTGGGATGGTGATTTATTCTCGGTATCGATCACCCAATCGGCGGTTTCTCGATAGACCGGTTCACGCTTGGTAAGGAGTTCGACGATCTCCTCAAGCCCGCCGCGTGCCGTGAGATTTGGGCGTCGCGCTCCCGTCGTGGGGTCGGTCGTCATGCGTCGATAAATGGTTTCCGGCGTGGCGGTGAGCCAGAATACCTTCCCACCCTGGCGCATGGCCTGGCGATTTTCCGCCCGCAGCGGTGCCCCCCCACCTGCCGCAATGACCCAGCCCTGCCGGGCACAGAAGTCAGCCACCACCCGAGATTCCAAATCCCGGAAGACCGGTTCTCCGTCCTCTGCAAAAATCTGAGCGATGGATTTGCCCGCCAGCCGCTCAATCTCCACGTCCAAATCCACCCAGGGCCAGCCGAGTTGCTCGGAGAGAAGTCGGGCGACGGTGGTTTTTCCCGTGGCTCGGTAACCGATCAGTATGATGTTCATTGTCCAACGCAGCCGCAGAATCCGCGCCTGAGACGCAGAAGCAGGACGTCTTCCCTTCGATCTAACCCATCTATAATACCAAGCGGCCCTTGCCCCAAATAGTCCAACTTTGGCGGGCAGGCTGTCCGGCGGACCGTTCCCGGGCGCTTTGCCTGGACAAGCGAGGTCGGTTCATGCCCCGATATGGGCTGGAGATGTCGCCCCAATCCGTGCAAGTCGCGCGTTTTCGGTTTTCACGATCAGGCCATTCCGCCCATTGCACACCGCCACGCTGGCAATCGGTACACCGATATTCGCCTGATTCTCTGTCGTTGTACAACCGGCGGCTCCGCCTCGCGCAAAATAAGTTGGAAAACATGTGAAGATCGTCTCTGCTGGGTTCTTTTCGGAATGGAGATAAACGGCTATCATGGATCGCCAAAGCTCAAACAGCACTTAATATCTCCAGCAAACAATCATCTTCGCTGATGGCAGGCCGTCTCTTACATGCAAGGAGTCACGCTTATGGCCTATCAATTGCCTAAACTGCCCAAGCCCCCGAAGGCAAAACGGAAACAGGTCTATCTCGTTGCCAGTGGGGATCTTCGCCTGTCGGCCAACCAGGTTTGCTGGCCGGCGCAAAAAGCCATGGAAGATGCCCTTGCGGAGGCAGTGCGCGAGGCAGGCTACGAGCTGGTCCGTGCCCATCCCTACAAGCCAGAAGAAGGGCACGGCTTTATCAGCTCGCAGAAAGAGGGCATGGAGGTCTTTGCCAATATTGATCCCAAAGCGCGACTCATCGTCGCCGAGGCCGTGTGGCAGTACTCACACCACGTTCTGGCGGGGCTGCTCAGCCACGAGGGGCCGATCCTCACTGTCGCCAATTGGTCCGGACAGTGGCCTGGCTTGGTGGGCATGCTCAACCTCAATGCCTGTCTGACCAAGGCCGGCAAGCCTTATTCGACACTGTGGAGTGAGGATTTTTCCGCCCCGGAATTTCGCAAGAAACTGGCCACGTGGTTGGAAAAAGGTGAGGTGCGGCATCCTCTCAAGCATGTCACGCCGCTTAAAAAAGTGAAGATCCCGGGCGCCATCAAGCGACTGGGGCAGGCTCTGGCGGACGAACTCCGCTGGAAAAAGGCCATCATGGGCGTGTTTGATGAAGGCTGCATGGGGATGTACAACGCCATCATCCCCGACGAGCTTTTGATGCCCCTGGGCGTCTTCAAGGAACGCCTCAGCCAGTCCACCCTCTACTACGAAACGACCCAGGTCAGCGATGCCGAGGCCCGCGAAGTTTTCCAGTGGATGGTGGACCGGGGCATGAAGTTTGTCTTCGGCACCAACCCGGAAACCGACCTCACCGAAGACCAGGTCCTCACCCAGTGCAAGATGTACATTGCCGCATTGCGGCTGGCCGACGACTTCGGCTGCGACACGATTGGTATTCAGTACCAGCAGGGCCTGAAAGACCTTTTACCGGCCAGCGATCTGGTGGAGGGAATGCTCAACAACGCTGATCGTCCTCCCGTCAAAAGCCGCGATGGCAAGCGAATTCTCTATGAAGGAGAGCCGCTCCCGCATTTCAACGAGGTGGACGAATGCGCGGGCCTGGACGCCCTCATGACCTACCGCATCCACAAGGCGATGGGACAGCCCGTGGAAACGACACTCCACGATGTCCGCTGGGGCGATTGGGATCGCTCCGGAACCGTGCAGGATTATGTGTGGGTGTTCCTCATCAGTGGTTCGGCACCGCCTGCCCACTTTATCGGAGGTTGGGCTGGGGCCTCCAGCGAACGCCAGCCCCCCATGTATTTCCGCCTCGGTGGGGGCACACTCAAAGGGATCTCCAAGCCGGGCGAAATTGTGTGGTCCCGGGTGTACATCGACGATGGTCGCCTCTGCATGGACATCGGTCGGGCGGGGGTGGTCGAACTGCCCCCCGAGGAAACAGAGCGCCGCTGGAAAGAAACCACACCTCAATGGCCGATCATGCACGCCGTCACATACGGCATCACCCGGGATCAATTCATGGCCAAGCACAAGGCCAATCACATACAGGTCGCGTATGCGGAAGACGCGGATGCGGCGGATGAAGCAGCGCTGGCCAAAGCTGCCATGGCGGACGCCCTGGGCATCCGCGTCAACATGTGTGGAACTCGCAAAAATGGCGAGCCGTGGGCGTGAGAGCCTCATCGCGGAACGACGTGCTGAGGTCAAGGATCGCGTGGGAAGGAGTGCATCACCATGTCGGAAGGGCTCCAGTGTGTTAAGAAAAGCGCCGTTATCACGGGATGGGATTTCAGCACCGGGGGTGTGAAATGCCTCGCCTTCGACACTGAAGGACACGTGCTGGCGGAGGTCCGTCTGCCCACCGATATCTGGTTCGGCGACAGTCCCGCCACGGGAATTCGGGAGCTCAACGTGATGCAACTGGAGGGCCAGGCGTATGCCTCCGTGCGGGCCATTGCCGCCGAATTGACCCGACTGGGCCGAATAAAGGATTGGGTGGCGGGAGGAATTTCGGCGACGCACCACACCTCCGCCCGCATTGACGCCCTCGGCAATCAGGTCCGCCGCGCTATCTGCTGGAATGACGCCACCCTGGCGGAGTATCACGCCAAGGGACTGGCGCGACTCGGCGGCCAGGAACGCGTGCAGGAACTGATCGGCGGTCCCTGGGCCATTCGCTACGGCCTGAGTCACCTGGTCAAAGACGAGGTGCACCTCAGTCCCGCGGACTGGCGTCGAACGCGGCGGATCGCCGCCCACGGCGTCCTCGCTGCCGGGTATCTGACCGGCAATTTCGACGTGTGCAGTGTTTCGGTAGGAGCCTCTTCCGGCATCATGGACCTCCGCACAAACAAATGGCGGCGGGAAATGCTGGAGGCCCTCGAAAACGAGGAATATCGCCGCCTGGCGTGGAAACAGCTCCCCAAGATCATCGATCATTACACGCCGGTGGGAGCACTCTCGGAAGCAGTCGCGCTTCAGGCGGGCCTGCCGCCACGAGTGAGACCCCTGATTTTCCCGACCTCCGACGACCAGCAGGCCGGCCTGGTGGGGGGTGGCGCCGTCGACGCTGGGCAGGTCGCGGTCATTTTGGGGAACTCCGCTGTGGTCAACAGTTCCTCCAAGGATCGACCGCAGCGCGGCCAGCTCGATGTCATGCGGCTCAACTGGGGTCCCTACCTGTGGATGCGCTGCTACAACAATGGAGCACAATTCCTGGACCAGGTTGTGGGGCCCAAACCCGATTGGGCAGCCCTGGAACAGGCGGCGCGGAACGTTCCGCCGGGTTGCGACGGCATCCTCGTCCTCCCCTTCGTGAATCCCGAACCATCCCTCGGTATCTCCCAGAAAGATGCCCAGCTCCGCTGGATCCCGCGCATGCCCGAGGAAATGGGCCGTCGCTTCCGAGCAGCCCTCGAAGCGATCGCGTATCTCATCGCGCTGGCCGTTGCCGAGCACGAGGACGCCGGGCAGAACATCACCCGCATCACCGTCTCCGGTGGAATCGCCCGCAGTAATCTAATGTGCGAAATCCTGGCGACGGTGCTCAATCGGCCGCTCCTTCGGCTGGAATCCGAGGAGGGACCTGCGCTGGGGGCGGCTGTGACGGCCCTCGCGGCGATGGAGTCATACCTGCGAAAGCAAAAGGGGATTCGCAAAAAATTTACCGTGGCCGACGCCGTCTCCGTGATGGTACGATTCCGCGGCACCGTGGAGCCCAATCCCGCTTGGTCAGAGAATTACCGCCAGGGGCTCGCCCGATTCCGGGAGGAACTCGCCCGATTGCGGGAATAATCTCCAGGGCAATTCACCCATTGCCCGCATGGCTCGGCAAGGGCCTGCCAACCAGTTCCATTTACGTACGGGTGATTCATGAATCGCCCGTAGCAATATTTTCCCCGTGGTGTGCCCTCCCGCTAGGGGCAATTCATGAATTGCCCCTACGATACTTTGCGGCCGCGGCATCTCATAGTTTTTACAAAATTGGGGATGTTTTAGCGTGAAAACGCTGTCAGCCTTCCGTCAGACCCTGCGGTGAACGTTCTTTACCGATTCGTCCTGCCTCCGCTTCATGGGCACCGCAAAGAACCCGCGCGAACGGGTTACTCAATGCTCAGCGAGATTTACTGGGCCGGGGTTACCTATTAGACTTGATGGGCGCCCGAGGAATGTCGCTTCTGCTCCGCCAATAGACGCATTCCTCCGAGGTCTTTTGTATCGCAAGGAGCAAGATCAATGATTGGGCGCGGGCTGGTCTCGAGCGTCCTGGTTTATGCCCTGGCCTTGTTGGGTCAACTGAGTTTCGCCTCCGGCGTGGCATTCCTGGTCCCGCGGGAACACGGAACACCGCTTGGCAGGGAGAGCGAAGCCGCCCTGCGTTGGTGCCAGACAGCCCGGGGTTGTCAAATTGTCTACCTCCAGGGACCCGAACGTTTTGTCGACGAGCAGAAGCAAAGCGTTCGATTGATCCAGTTCGATGTCGTGTGGTGCCACGAGGGGGATTTGGCGACACTGCCTGCCGATCTCCAAAACCCTGGCACTTTGGAGGCATTTCGGACTTTCGTTGCCGAAGGGGGAGGGCTCTTCCTGTCGGGAGTTGCTGCCCGATTGGTCGTTGAGATGGGCGTGGAAACCGCGTCCATGCGAACCGTATCGCCAGGTCACGACAGCTTTCAGGCAGCTTTGATCCCTGTTGTGAAGGATCATCCCATCTTCGCGAGCTTGCCTGTGAGCCCAATCGGCATCATTTTTCTCACATCGGGTGGATATCCGGCCTTTGCGGATTTCCATGGCAGTCCACGTCCCTTGGCGGGACGGCTTTTAGCCCGGGCTAATTACGCCGACGAAAATCCTTTGGTCGAATACCGCCTGGGGAAAGGCCGGATCATCGTTCTTGGATGGCGAATCCCACACTATTCCCTGACCAACAATCTCCATCGCAAAGCCCTGGAACAACTGACCTGTAATATCCTTGACTATCTTTCAGACAAGACGAAATGGGTGGAGTGGACGGTGCAGGACTCGATCGTCGGATCATCCACGGGTTCAGAAATCCCTACGGCAAAAGAATTGTCGGCTTTGAAAGCTGCTATCGATGATCTGATCGCCACTTTTGGTGACCGCTATCCCAGGGGTCAGGTTTTCCAGCAAAGGTTGAGCGAACTGGCGGCTGCCTGTGATCACCTGCGACATCAGAGTTCCATCGACAGCCAGTCCGTGGAGAGTGCTCGCAAGTCGTTCCTGGAACTTCAACGGGAAGCCCTTGTCGAGGCCAGTCGCCTCCTGGATTTCGATGAACTTCTCTATGTGGAAAGGAAGGAGCCGAATCTCGGATTGCCCGCGAATTGGGAAAGTCACTCCAGTCTTCCCACGAGAGGGTACGACAACCGCTTGTGCGTGGTCTCACCTCGTCGCATGAATGACCCGCCCCAGATTTTATTTGAACCGCCCGATGGTCGTTACGTGGGCGAGATTGACCTGCACTTTGACGCCCAGAAGCTCCTTGTTTCGATGCCGGGTTCGTTCGACCGATTCCAGGTCTTCGAACTTTCCTTGAAACGCGACAATGGGCGGTTGTCGGTGAGTGAAGTCAGGGAATTACCACTCATTCGCGAGCCCGACGTTGACAACTATGACGCTTGTTATCTTCCCGATGATCGGATTATCTTGACATCCACGGCTCCCTTCGTGGGAGTTCCTTGCGTCTATGGCAGCTCTCATGTCACGAACATGTACCGGCTGGACCCTGATGGGTCAATCAGACAGTTGACGGTGGACCAGGAACACAACTGGCACCCCAGCCTGCTCAACAATGGGCGCGTTCTCTATCTGCGCTGGGAATATACAGACCTTCCGCACGCCCATTCACGGATTCTCTTCTCCATGAATCCCGATGGCACAAACCAGATGGCGTATTACGGAAGTAATAGCTACTTTCCCAATTCATTCTTCTATGCCCGTGCAATTCCCAACCATCCCACAAAGGTCGTGGGCATTGTGAGCGGTCACCATGGAGTGCGACGATCGGGGCGACTGATGATCATCGATCCGGCGGTGGGGCGGCATGAGGCCCAGGGCGTGGTTCAGGAAATCCCACCCGCTGAGGGCAAGGTGGAACCTATCATCCGGGACGAACTCGTTGACGGGGTCTGGCCGCAGTTCTTAACACCCTGGCCATTGAGCGAGAACTATTTCCTGGTGAGCTGCAAGCCCTCTCCCAACCGACCATGGGGAATTTACTTGGTTGACGTGTTTGGCAATTCAGTTCTTATCCGGGAAAAACCGGGTTATGCCTTGCTTGAACCGATTCCGCTCGTCCCCCGTCGCCGACCGCCTGTGATTGCTGATCGGGTCGATCCTTCGCAAAAAGAGGCTCTCGTTTATCTCGTTGATGTGTACCGTGGACCTGGATTAAAAGACATCCCACGCGGTACGGTCAAGAAACTTCGCTTGATCAGCTACGAATTCAGCTTTCGAGGGATGGGCGGATTGCTGGGGGCCATCGGGATGGATGGTCCTTGGGATGTCAAACGCATCCTGGGCACCGTTCCAGTCCAGGAGGACGGTTCCGCCTTATTCCGGGTGCCGGGCTATACGCCTATCGCCGTGCAGCCCCTGGATGCGGAAGGGCGGGCCCTGCAAATCATGCGGAGCTGGTTCACGGCAATGCCCGGGGAGATTCTCTCTTGCATCGGCTGTCATGAACACCCCAACGAGGCGGTCCCCAATCTCGCCACTCTGGCTCTCTCACAGCCACCCGCCACGATTGAGCCCTGGTATGGTCCGCCCCGGGGATTCAGCTTTGCCCGGGAGGTGCAACCGGTCCTGGATCGCTATTGTGTATCCTGCCACAACGGTGAGCCCGGGCCACCAAATGCCTTTGATCTGCGGGGAAACATACCCCTCAAGGATTGGTCGTCGGCAATTGCGGGGCATGTTTCGGAAAAAGTGGGCGGAAAGTTTTCAATCGCTTACGCCAACCTGCATCGCTTTGTACGACGACCAGGGATCGAAAGCGATATTCACCTTCTCTCGCCCATGGAATACCACGCGGCCACAACTGAGCTCGTTCAGATCCTGAAGAAAGGACATTACGGGGTTCAGTTACCGCCCCAAGCCTGGGATCGACTCTACACGTGGATTGACCTTAATGCTCCCTATCACGGAACCTGGTCAGAAATTGTCGGTCCCCAAACGGTAGCACCCCTGTTGGCCCGTGCCCGCGAAATGCGAAAACGGTACACCGGCATGGATGACAACTGGGAAGAGATCCCCGCGGTGACTGCTTTCGGAAGAGAGATTCAGCCGACGCAGCAGTCCACTACCAAGGAAGATCGCGTGGAGCCGGTTGGTTACACCGTTCCGGGCATGGATTCCGAAAAGGCACGCCGCTATCAAAACGACGTTGCGCTGCCCGCGCTTGATGATTGGCCGTTTTCCGCTGAAGTGGCCAAGGAACGCCAGAGGCGCCTCGGGGAGTGGCAACGTGTGATCACGATTGCACCAGGAGTAACAATTCCGATGGTCAGAATCCCCGCGGGTCGATTCATCATGGGAAGTGTAAATGGCGAGGCCGACGAAACTCCCCCATGCGTGGTCCAGATTCCGCACGACCTCTGGATGAGTGCCTGCGAAATCACAAACCGCCAGTTCGCGGTGTTTGATCCGACCCATGATAGCCATGTGGAGTCAATTCACGGGTATCAGTTTGGATTTCACGGGCTGCCGCTCGATCAACCGGAACAGCCTGTCGTCCGCGTGACATGGCACCAGGCGGTTGCGTTCTGCGATTGGCTGTCGCAACGTCACGGAGTTCGCTTTCGTCTTCCCAGTGAAGCAGAATGGGAATACGCCTGCCGGGCCGGAAGTGAAAAGCCCTTCTGGTATGGCACATCGGACGATGACTTCTCCAGTTATGCCAATTTGGCGGACAAAAAGTTGAGCGAATTCGTCATCGACACCTACATCCAGGTGAGAATCATTCCCAACCCAAACCCGTTCGATGACTGGATTCCCAAAGACCCGCGATGGAATGACGGCGGGCTGGTTTCCATGCCTGTTGGCTCCTATCGGCCGAATCCCTGTGGCCTTTACGACATGCACGGCAATGTGTGGGAATGGACGCTTTCCTGCTACCGAGGCTATCCCTATTCTGAAAATGATGGGCGAAATGATGGAGACTCGTCTGAATGCCGGGTGGTGCGTGGCGGTTCTTGGTACGATCGGCCAAAGCGTGCCACTTCTTCATTCCGGCTCGCCTATCCACCTTATGCGCGAGTCTTCAACGTCGGCTTTCGCATTGTCGCCGAAGAGTTACCCCCGCCTTCCCCGCAGTCTGGATCCAACCCGTGATCTCTTTCCGGCGTTCACCCATGGCCCTTTGCCCACAACAGGCGATTAAGCAGCATCTCGCGTGACCGAACAGGGTCGGCATCCCGCCCGCGGAGCAACTCTGCCGGCGGTGACAAGCACTTGCCGCGTCCCCACTTTATGTGAAAATCGCGAAAAAGGCAAAATCGCCATGTGTTGTAGGGGTGATTCATGAATCGCCCCTACCGGAGCGCGAGTAAATTAGAGTGGATCATCCAAGGTTGACAAGCGGACCCGACATGCAGGTCCCTCCGAGGCAATGTTTCCCCGCGAAGGATTTTCCCAAGGTCGGAGGGGCACGCTTGTCGTGCCCGGTGAGACTTGGTCGTACGACGTGACAATCCCTGGTCGGGGCAATTCACGAATTGCCCCTATCAATGCCTGAACCCGTCAGAGTAGGCAGGGACACTGCACGAATTGCAAGTCTTGCGGGTTGGCTCTGTCGGTGGTGACTTACATGTCGCGATTGTATTCCCACGCAAAGCCTAAGGAATTACAGCAGGGAAGGACTGGGGTTCTCAAACTCTTCGTTGAGGAACAGGAATTTCCAATTTGTTGTCGTTGGGTGTGATTGGAACTCCAACTCTTCTGGTGCAAACGCCAGGAGCATAATAATCTTTCGGCGAATATCCTCGGGAACACGCTTCAAATGAGGTTCCACCAGATCTGCCCGTTCGTCCTCGGAAAGGTTCGCGAAACGCGGGTCGATGACACGAACTCGAATCGAACCGGGGTTATATCGATACGCATCCACCTGGTGGAAGCCGGCCTCTTTGAGTACCGTCTCGACAATGCATGACTCTTCTGTACGCATTGTCTGCCAACGCGGCTCAGTGCTTTGACTCATGACGATCCCCCCGACAATTGTTGGGACACGAACTCGTAGATCATCCTCGCCGTCTCGAACAAAGCTTCTGTCGCGTTCTTATCTCCGCGGCCCGTTTCGTAGCGTAAATCAACACTCCATGCGAATGACTGCCGACGAAATCTTTCTACAATCTTTTCCGGCAGCTGCACTCCTAATTCACCATGCAGAATACCTACGAGCGTTTCCGGCCGATGCATCGTAGCACCACGGGTGATCCTGGCGAGTTGCTGCGACCGTTTCTCGACTGCCGTGTGCTCCATAATCAGCGCCTTCAGGGAACATTCCACAGCATAACCTACAATGTATGCGGCATCCAAATATAACCCGTATTGGAATAGTACATCCGCGGCATGCATCCGTTGAGCCGCAATTACGAGAAAGTCCTGACTCGTCCAAGGTGGCACAACCCCCTCCCCGATTCTCGATAGTGGGACCTACCGAAGCCCTTCTCAACCCACGAAAGTATGCGTCCTTTCCAAGCCACCTCACGCGCGAATGACCGTGTCCTCGTGCTCGTAACAGGGGGCGCAGCAGCACAGAAAACGAAGCGTGGTTGTCCCCGTGTTGGTGATCTGATGATACACTCCAGGTGGGATCGCGATGGCATCACCGGGACCGACATCGCGGATTTCGTCACCCACCTGCATTCGGGCAAAACCTTCCAAAATGTAGTAAATTTCTTCTGTTTTGATATGATGGTGGCCTTGTGTGCTGCCACCGGGGGGAAGCCGTGCCTCGGCCAAAGATTGGTTGCGAATGCACGAATTCCTATAAGAGAGAAGTTCGCGGATCTCGGAGCCATCCTTTGTTATGAAGGCTGGAACTTCGTTGAGATTTTTTACGTCCATGATGCCAGTTCCTCTTTGGTTGCGGGACCAGCCGGTATTCTCACGTCGTTTCAGGAGCACCTTGCCGGCAGGGACACTCATCTTGCCCCGAATGGCGTTCCTGGCTTTATGATTGTCAATAGGTGAAGACTCTGCAATAAGCATCACGAAAGGAAACGGTCCATGTGGACACCCCTGCAAAATAGCCTTGCCGGGCAGAAGTCCCCGCACGTTGAATTCACGCCCGAAGGCCAGCCGACGGCCGCCCTGGATGATTTGATGGCCTCGCTCAGCTGGCTCGACCGCGTTCTGCTGCGTATCGGTATTCGCTGGGTCCGACGGATCGTCATTACAATCGTCGGGTTGACGCTCCTGCTGGTCGGGGTGATCATGGTCGTCGCCCCCGGACCTGCCACATTGGTCATCCCTCTGGGGCTAGCCATCCTGGGGCTGGAATATGCCTGGGCTCGTCGGTTGCTCAAACGCCTCAAGGGCTATGTGGACGCCGGAATCGCCCAGGGATCGGCGATGCTGGGCTGGAGCAAAAAAACAGTCCCGGCCTCCAGCGGTGCTTCACAGGAAAGCTCCTCCGACACCCTTCTGTCCAGCACACCTACTGAGAAATCGTCCTGAGCGCCGATGTCGCGATTCGTCCAGCAACGTCACAAGCAGCCGATTCCGCTGGAACGGCCGCGGGAACTCATCGTGGCCTGTCCACCCATGAAGAGCAACGTCAATCTTTCCCGCATCGTGCGGGCGGCGGGGTGCTGCGGCATCCGCCGCCTCATCTGCTGCGGCAACGCACGGATTCTTCCCGAAATTGCTCGGGACACAGGCCCCGAACTTCAGATCGAATTTCACCGCACTCTGCCGCCGGTCCTGAAGAAGCTCAAGAGTGAAGGCTATCCTCTCGTCGGCCTGGAGCAAACAACGGAATCAACCTGCATCTACGACTTCGCCTTTCCGCGGCGGTGCGTGCTCGTGGTGGGACACGAGCGCTTGGGCATCGAAGAAGAAGTTCTGGCGATGCTGGATCACGTGGTGGAAATTCCTGTGTATGGATTGCCCTATGCCCACAACGTGGCAACGGCGACCGCCATCGCGCTCTATGAATACTGTCGCCAGTATCCCCACGGATGAAGCGGAAGAGGAAAAGCCCACCCCCCAGCGACCACTACGCGCCTTCCCGACGCAGCACAACACGTTCCACCAGCGGCCGAAGCGCAGCCTCTACGGCCGGTAGTCCCGATAGAAAACTCACCTCAATCCGCAGGGCCCAAAGCGGAATCCTTCCCAGGTGCGTAAGCCCGATCTTCACCAGATCCTTCTCCGTGCACACCACCGCTTCGGCCCGCGATTGTTCCGCCCACCGTGTGAGCTCGGTAACATCTTCACGGGTGTACGGGTGATGGTCCGGGAAGACGCGCATATCTCCGGCATCCAGCGTGAATTGCAAATGTGCGAGGGTTCGGCGGAACGCCTCCGGGTTGCCGATACCGCAAAAAGCGAGAAGTTTGCCGGGGTGAAACGACTCCAGCGTCCGGATATCCCCCGCTGCATTGACCCACGCGGTGGGCTGGTGGCGTATTTCCGTCCAGATGGCGCGGGGATGGAGTTTGGCCACCATCCGCCGGATTTCCTCCCGGTGTTCTTGCGAGACGAGATCGGCCCGGGAAAGGATCACGATCTGGGCACGACGGATTCCGCGAAGGGGTTCCCGGAGTAACCCCCGCGGAAAGACGTGCCCAAATCCGAATGGCTGGAGGGCATCGAGGAGCACAATATCCAGATCTCGAACCATTCTCCGGTGCTGGAAGGCGTCATCCAGCAGGATGAGTTCGGTGTCCAATTCCGTGATGGCCGTTCGGGCGGCCGCCACCCGATCGGGATTCTGAAGGTGCGGCACATCCGGCAGCGCCCATTCGAGGGCTTTGGCCTCGTCATTGCGACTGCCCTCCTCCGCCCCGTATCCCCGGCTGATAATACTCACCCGAATGCCCTGGCGCCGAAACCATCGGGCAAGCCAGGCGACAAACGGCGTCTTGCCGGTCCCTCCCAGGGTGAGATTCCCCACTGAGATGACCGGCACTTCCACCTGCTCGGTCCGCAGCCAGTGCCAGTCGTACGCCATGTTGCGAACCGCCATCGCCGCAGCATAAAGCGCACCCGCAGGCCATAACCCGAGCCGAAGAAGTGCCGCTCCCAGGCCGCGGTCCCGGCCGCTGATGATCTGCAAATAGTTCTCGATAGAAAAAAACTGCATGCCTCGCGTTCAAATATGTCGCAAAGAAAACACCTTACATGCTGAGTACGACAATTTTCCGGCCTTGATGCGTAGAATGAAAAGACCGGTGTGCAAGCCGCTGAGTCCCAGGGCATTTGATTACATTTCAGAATAGGAATAATTGAGACACTTTCCCAGGACTGCCGGTCGCATGGGACACCTGACCCGCACGATGATCATGGATCATTGAATGCCACCCGTTTTCTTATGACCTTTCCCGTCCCCGAGCACCGATCGAGCGCCTCGTCAACCGATGCGACTACCGCGGGAAGCACCGCTCGGTGGCGGATTCACGTGACCGGCGTGGTACAAGGGATTGGCTTTCGCCCGTTTGTGTACCGCATCGCGAGAAAGCACGGGCTGACCGGCTGGGTGCTTAACGCATCGGATGGAGTCACGCTGGAGGTCCAGGGGACCGGCGACCGCCTGATGCACTTCTGGGAAGAGTTTCTGCATCGCCGGCCGGCCGGCGTCGTTTATGAAACGATAGAGAAAACCGCGATTCCTCCGCTTGCTCTGGAGGAATCGGCGTTTCAAATCCTTCCCAGCCGGGAAGGCGGCGTCCGCCAGCCGACGATCCCGCCGGACCTGGCCACCTGTGCCGAGTGTCTGGCCGAACTTCGTGATCCCGCCGATCGCCGGTACCAATACCCGTTTATCAACTGCACGCACTGTGGACCGCGCTGGTCCATCATCGAGGGTGTCCCCTACGATCGGCCGCTCACCTCGATGAAGATTTTCGCCATGTGCCGGGAGTGCGAAAGGGAATACCACGACCCGGCGGATCGTCGCTTTCACGCCCAGCCCGTGGCCTGTCCGGCGTGCGGTCCCCACGTGGAATTACGGAGTGCTTCGGGCGAACTGCTCGCCGAACGGGAAGCCGCCATCCGCCTGGCCGCTCAGGCCATTCAAGACGGGCAAATTCTGGCTCTGAAAGGGTTGGGCGGATTCCAATTGATTTGCGATGCCGGAAACGAAGCCGCTGTACAGACGCTCCGCCAGCGAAAACGCCGTCCCGACAAACCTTTCGCCCTCATGCTGACCGAAGAGATGCTCCGGCAAGCATGTGAGGAGCCGTCCGAGGCCGTTTGGCGGTGGCTGCGCTCCCCCGCCGCTCCTATCGTCCTGCTTCGTCGGCGACTTCCCTCACACAGCGCCCCTGACAAACAGAGCCCCAGCGACACCTATTCGGCCGATTCGGTCGAACGAAGCAGGGAGCCGGCGGTGAGCGCGGTGGAGGGTTTTCGCACTGAAGACGGAGCCTGTTCGGTCGCCGAAGGTGTTGCCCCGGGAAATCCCTATCTCGGCGTCATGCTCCCCTACACGCCCCTCCACCATCTGTTGATGGCGGCCGTTGGGCGTCCGATCGTCTGCACCAGCGGCAACCTGACGGAAGAGCCCATGGCTATCGCGAATGACGAGGCCTTCCAGCGGTTGGGGAAGATCGCCGACGTGTTCCTGGTGCACAATCGTCCGATCGTCCGTCCCGTGGATGATTCGGTCATGGCGGAAGGGGAATCGGGGGATGTTTTCCTTGTCCGTCGCGCCAGAGGATTCGCGCCCCGTCCAATCCGCCTGGCCGCCAAGGGGCCTGTCGTTCTGGCCACGGGTGGACATCTCAAGAACGTCGTCGGTCTCGCCCTGGAGGATCAGGCCATCTTGAGTGCCCATGTGGGCGACCTGGACAATCTTCTGGCGTGGGAAGCGCACCGTCGGGCCGTGGAAGACCTGTTACGGTTCTTTCAGGCCGTGCCGGAAGTGGTGGCCTGCGATCTCCACCCGGATTACGCATCGACCCGCGTGGCCGAGGAGTTTGCCCACCGCCTCAAGGCCCCACTCTTTCGCTGGCAGCATCATGTGGTGCACTTTGCGGCGTGTCTGGCGGAGTGGGAAACGCCTCGCAGCGATCCGGCCTTTGATGGGGTGCTGGAGCCGCAGCCTGGTTCGCTGGGAATCGAACAACGAAACACTCGGCCGCTGCCACTCCCACTCCTGGGCGTCATTTGGGATGGCACCGGCTACGGGATCGACGGCACTGTCTGGGGCGGCGAATTTTTCCTCTACGATGGACGGTCGTTCCAGAGGGTTGCCCATCTGCGTCCGTTCCCGCTCCCCGGCGGAGAAGTCGTCGTTCGCGAGGCGCGCCGATCGCTTTTGGGGCTTCTCGCGGCATCGGGAATGGCGGAGCGCGAGCTGGAAGATCCACGCGGATTGTTAAGAAACCTCTTCACAGAAAGCGAGGCCCGCATCCTCCTTCGCTCCGTGATGCGCGGCGTCCAGTGTCCCCGGACGTCCAGCATGGGACGACTTTTCGACGCGGTCGCAGCACTGCTGGGCCTCGGTGCGCGGATCAGTTTCGAAGGACAGGCGGCCATGGCGCTGCAATTCGCCGCAGAAAAGACCTATTTTTCATCAGGAGCGAATATTGGCAGAGGCAGTGCAGGGAACCGTGCTCCGACGGTCGGTGAGACTCCCGGCGACGCGTCGATGTTGAACGTTCGTCCATTCACACGCACAGAAAGCATGCCGATCGTGCTGGACTGGCAGCCCGTGCTCGAATCGCTTGTTGCCGGTCTCCGCGAAGGGGTTCCCCACGAGCGACTGGCCCTCGACTTCCATCGGCAACTCGTCAATGCGGTCTTGACCGTGGCGGAACAACTCAACGTTCAGGGGGTGATGTTTTCCGGCGGTTGCTTTCACAATCAACTTCTTCGGCGGTTGCTGGCCAGTGCCAGTCGTGCCCGTGGCATGACGGCCTGGTTTGCCCGTCGCGTGCCACCGGGAGACGGTGGTCTGGCCCTCGGCCAAATCTGGTTGACCCGGCGGGCTCTGCGAGGGGATCTCACCCCGGGGCGGGGCGGTGTTGCCGAAAACGTTAACAAACAGTTCAGCAAAAAGAATTGACAGCCGAAGCGGGAAAGGGCTCCCGCCAGCTCACATTGAGGAGTGTCCCATGTGCTTGGGTGTGCCAGGAAAAATCGTTGAAAAATATGAGCGGGAAGGGCTTCCTTATGCCCAGGTCGATTTCGGCGGCATCACCAAGGAAATCTGCCTGGCGTACGTTCCTGAGGCAGAAGTGGGCGAATATGTGATCGTCCATGTGGGCTTCGCTATCAGTCGGTTGGATGAGGCCGAGGCCATGGAGCAACTCGCTCTGCTCCGAGAGATTGAGGCCGCCGGAGAGGAATCCCCCTGGCCACCGGCGGAGGAGTCGGAGACACCATCATGAAATATCTCGCCGAATTTCGCGATGCGCAGGCCGTGCAGGCCTGGCTGGAGCGGCTCCGCAGAACCGTTTCCCGCCCCTGGACCATCATGGAAATTTGCGGAGGCCAAACCCACTCGTTTCTGCGGTTCGGCCTCGATGAGTTGCTGCCCCGAGAAATCACGCTTGTTCATGGACCAGGCTGTCCGGTGTGTGTCACGCCTATCGAGCTCATCGATCGCGCAGTGGCCATTGCGTCGCTGCCGGGCGTCATTTTCTGTTCCTTCGGCGATATGTTGCGGGTACCGGGGTCGCGGAGTGATCTGTTTCGTGTGAAAGCTCAGGGCGGTGACGTGCGGGTGGTGTATTCACCCCTGGATGCCGTCACCCTTGCCCGGCGGAATCCGCAGCGCGAAGTGGTCTTCTTCGCCGTGGGATTCGAGACCACAGCGCCGGCCAACGCCATGGCGGTGTGGCAGGCTGCCCAATGGAGTCTCAAAAACTTCTCCGTGCTGGTGGCCCATGTCCGCGTTCCCCCGGCCATCGAGGCCATCCTCAGCTCACCCCAGTGTCAGGTACGGGGATTTCTGGCGGCCGGACACGTCTGCACCGTAATGGGAACAACTGAATACGAGCCCATCGCTCGGCGCTACCACGTGCCCATTGTCGTGACAGGCTTCGAGCCGCTGGATCTCCTCCAGGGGCTGACGATGTGCGTCGAACAGTTAGAACGCAACCAGGCGGAGGTCACCATCCAGTACCGCCGTTCGGTTCGGCCGGAAGGAAATCCCGCCGCCAAAGCACAGATTGAGCGGGTGTTCCAGGTGGTCGATCGCGCGTGGCGAGGGATCGGCGTCATTCCGCAAAGCGGCCTGGGGCTCCGTCCCGAGTTTGCGGAATTCGACGCGGAAAAGAAATTTGCGGCCGCCGAGATTCTCGCGGAAGAATCGCCCGAGTGCATCGCCGGGGAGGTTCTCCAGGGACACAAAAAGCCGCCGGAATGTCCCGCCTTCGGCACCCGCTGCACGCCGGAACACCCGCTGGGGGCCCCGATGGTCTCCTCGGAAGGAGCGTGTGCGGCCTACTATCGCTACAGGCGAGCGCGCGCGGCCACAGAATGAGCAACCCGCATCCGTTTTATGCTTCCGCCCTTTCCTTCACCGGCCCGAAGTGCGCGCCCCACTTGGCGGCCAGCTCGCGCCCCTCTTCCAGAAGCTGGGCCAACTCCTGCTCGGACAGCGGTTGCGGATTGCGGAAATACGCAAGGTCCTGGTGGAGTTGCTCGACACTGTTAATGCCTAAATTGACGCTCGCCACTCCCGGCAGCGACAGGGCATACCGGATGGCGGCTTCGATGCGTTCGGGCTTGTCAGAGACCAGTCGGCCGACAGAATTCGGGTTGCGGTAACTCCCCTTGGAAGGATCGGCGCCGCCCAGCACCTTCATCGCGATGATCCCCACCTGCTTTTCCCGCGCGATGGGAAGCACATCTTCCTCGAAGTTGTAGGTGTGCCGGTCGACGTAGTTGACGGCCGCCAGGAGCACGTCCACCTCACCCGTGTTCAGGAACTGAGCGAACCGGCCCGGCAGATTATGGCCGGAAATCCCCACAAAGCGGCATTTCCCCGCCTTCTTTTGCTTGACCAGCCAGGTGAACACGCCTTCCGGGTCGAGAGCGCCTTCCACCTTCCGATTGCCCACACTGTGGTAATAGAGCAGGTCCACATAATCGGTTTGCAGAAGGCGGAGCGACCGACTGAGCGAGCGTTCGCCTTGCTGCACCGTGTCGGCGGGCACCTTCGTCGCCAGGAACACCTCTTTCCGCCGGTTCTTCATGACCAGGCCGACACCTTCTTCCGCCCGTACATAGGCCGGGGCTGTGTCGATCGAGTTAATCCCCGCATCGATCGCCGCGTTAACGACCGCGGCGATTTCCTCCACCGATCGCGAATTCCCACACGGAGCGGTGCCCAGCGTGAAGATGGTGATCTGCTCGCCGGTGCGCCCAAGCACACGGCGCGGGAGCGGTTCGCTGTTGACCACCGCGGCAACACTGAACTGATTTTTGGTGAGCACGGCTGGAACAAACACGGCTCCGCCGGCCAAGACGCCCGCCTGCTTCACGAAATCCCGACGGGAAAGAGAACCGCGATTTGTCATGGCTGGATCCTTTCTTCTCTTCAGATGGACAACTGCAAACCGGGCCAGAAGTCCCCGAATGACTCAAGGAAGCTCTACACAATTTGTTATTTAACTAATCGCCCAGACCGATGTCCTGCGTATGGTTTTCGGAGCACAACACCCATAGGGGCAATTCATGAATTGCCCCTGCCAACCGCAAATTTCAACTGATCCGACGTGAACTACTCGGGCAAACCCCAAGCCCGAGGAATAAAGACGGCGGAATGGATGACCTCGGCCAACCCCGCCATGTTGGCTCGACAACACGCCATTATTGTCAAGCGAAGCAAAATAAAGTCAAATAGTAGCAAACAATTACCGCATTGCGGTGATCCAGAAGGGGCCTGCGGTTCCCCACCGCAATTCCGTGTTGTGTGGGTTCTCTCAACTCGGTCGGAGGGTATTGGTCTCACATCCCCTGGTCTTGGTCCTTCACTGGGAGGAGGTCGGCTCATGAGTGACAAACATCACCTGTACCGATGCGAGGAATGTGGCCGTATTGTGGAAGTGGTGGATGCCGGCCGGGGCACGCTCACCTGCTGTGAAATGCCCATGAAGCATCTTGTGGAAAACACCGTGGACGCGTCCAAAGAAAAACATGTCCCGGTGGCCACCCGGGAAGGCTCCTCTTTCCATGTCAAGGTCGGCAGTGTGCCCCACCCGATGACCGCCGAACATCTCATCGAATGGGTGGAGGTGGTCACGGAAGAGGCCGTGTGCCGGGTGGAACTTCAGCCCGGGCAGCAACCCGAAGTAAAATTACCCGCCACAAAAGGAGCGGCGACCATCCGCGCATACTGCAATTTGCACGGGCTGTGGAAAACGGACGTGTGAGCCGATCCCGTTTCAACCACGCACAGACACAAGCCCCGCAAAGGCGGCCACGGCCAGAAATGTGAAAGCAAGCACAAGCTGAAGGGCAACCACGCTGGAATCCTTGAAGTAAAGTTTTTTCAAACTACCAAGGACCTATGTCGTCTTTGCAGGGGGCCAAAAAGTAGGGGAAACGTCGTATATTTGCGGCATTCCGCGGTGCGAAAAGACCGGCACGCAGCACATCTCCTACAGAACATTTAGTTTATCACTTCCAAGGAGCCGTCGCCGCGCAACTTTTGCCTTCCCAATAGCCTCCTTGTGACCCCGTCTCAAAAACGACCTCGTCCTGATTGGTGGAATCGGGTATCCTGGGGAAAATAACCCGAACTGGCGCGCGACGAAGACGGCAGGTCACCCAAACGTCGTATGCTCCCCCACGGATCCTGACTGGCGTGAGAATCTGGGAGATATGCTCAAAGCGTTGGAAATAGTGGGCTTTAAGAGCTTCGCCGACCGGACCCGGTTTGAGTTCCGTCCGGGGATCACCGCCATTGTCGGGCCAAATGGCTCCGGAAAGTCGAATGTTGTTGACGCCATCAAGTGGGTCCTGGGCGAGCAAAGCATCAAGAATCTCCGCGGAAAGGAGATGACGGATGTCATCTTTAATGGGTCGGCGACGCGGCGGCCCCTCAATTTCGCGGAGATCACCATCACCCTCGATAACTCCCGGGGCATTTTGCCCATCGATACCCCCGAGGTTCACATCACCCGGCGACTCTATCGGAGCGGGGAAAGCGAGTATCTCATCAACCGGCAGCCCTGCCGACTGCGGGATATCCGCGATTTGCTGGCGGGCACCGGTCTGGCCACCCAGGCTTACTCGGTCATTGAACAGGGCAAGATCGACCAGCTTCTTCAGGCCACACCGCTCGAACGACGGGCCGTGTTCGAAGAGGCGGCCGGTATCAGCCGATTCAAAAGCCGCAAGCTCGAAGCGCAGCGGCGGCTGGAGCGCCTCGAACAGAATCTCGTCCGCCTCCGCGACATCGTGGAGGAAGTGGAAAGCCGCCTCCGCGTGGTCCGCTCCCAAGCGGGAAAGGCCCAGCGCTATCAGAAATACGCCGAGGAACTTCGCTCCCTGCGGATCCATCTGGCAAGACTCGATTGGCAGAAATTCAATCAGGAACTTGCTCGATTGGAAGAGCAAGAGAACCGCCTGGCTGGGCTTCAGGCCGACCTTTCCGCCCAGTGCGAACACCTGGAACAGGAGCTAGCCACCGCGGAAGACCTCCAGAGCCGGTGCGACGAACAGCTCTCCACTCTGCAGAAGGCCCTTTCCGTCAATCGCGAACAAATTGCCGCGGCGGAAGCCGAACTCGAACACGAGCACACCCGATCCCGCGAACTGGAACGGGAATTGACACGGCTCAGAAAATCCCTGGCAGGTTTGACGCTCCGTGCCGAAGACGTCGAGACGCAGCGGCATTCCCTGGCAGAGGCCCTGGCGGCAGCGGAGTCTCAGTATCGCGACCTCGTCCGCCAGATCGCAGAGGGCGAACGCCTCCTCACGGAGCGCCTCGAGGTTCTCGACCGTCGCCGAACGGAGTATGAGGAACTCCGCGCGCGGCACTGGGAACTGCTTCAAAAATCCCTCGCAGCAGATGCGGAAGCCCGACAGCACGAAGGCCAGTTGCAGGTCCATACGGCAACGATTCAACGGTTGCAACAGGAACGCGAGCGGCTGCAACAGGTCATCACCGACCTTGGCCAGGAGCACGAGGCCGTTCGCCGTCGGCACGAGAATGTGCTTCGCGAACTGGAGGACATCCAGCACGGCATCCACCTGGCTACGGAACGCCGTGACCAGTGCCGCGAGGACTGTCTTCGTGTTCAGTCGGAATTGGCCGAGCTGCAGGAACGACGGACGGCGGCGCGGGAACGTGCCCGACTGCTTCAGGAATGGGAGGAACGCCTGGAAGGGATCGATAGCGGCGTCAAGGACTTCTTGCAGCGAATGCGCCAGAGCGGTGACGGCGCAGCGGCTTCTCTTTGCGGCCTGGTCGCCGATCTGTTTCAGGTGGAGCTGCAGGTGGCGTTCCTCGTGGACGCAGCGCTGGGAGACGCCCCCCAATGGGTCGTCCTTCGAGACAGCCGTCCCTTCCTGGAGCAACTTCGGCAGGGCAATGCGGGCCTCACCGGCCGGGTCGGCGTCTTCTGCCTGGACCGTCTGGAACCCGCCGCCGCGGCGTCTTCCCACGAGGCCGTTGCCCGCGAACTGGCCGCCGTTCCCGGTGTCCTCGGGAACGCCGAACAATTTGTGATGGTCCCCGAGGAGATCCTCCCTCTTCGCCGCCTTCTTTTGGGGAATGTATGGTTCGTGGAGTCCCTGGAAACAGGGCTGGAGCTGGCGCGTCGGTATCCCCAAAGTCGGTTTGTCACCATGGCGGGAGAGGTGGTCACTTCGGATGGTCTGGTGATCGCCGGCCCCAAAAGCGCCGTGACCGGCCTCATCTCCCGACGCAGCGAATTGCGGAGCCTGCTTCGGGCACTTGCCGAATGGGAGCAGACCGCCGGAAAACTGGAAGCACACCTCCAGGAAACGCGACGAGCCTGGGAGGAAGCCGAGACCCATCTGAACGAGTTGACGGAACAGCGACGCCGCCTCGCCGATAAACTCCGCGAAATCGAACAGCAAGAGCGGCAACTGCAGCGGCGGACCGAGGAAAGCACGCAGCGCTGGCAATCCATTGAGAGTGAATTCGCCGAGCTGGATCAGGCCTGCGAGAAACTCCGGCAATCCCGAGATGCGGCCGTTCAGGCTAAGGGTGATTACGAAAACGCGGCACGCCAAATCGAACAGGACCTGGCGCGACTGGGAGAGGAAATATCTCGACTGGAAAACGACGTCCAGGAACATCACGGCCTGCTCACGGCACTCAAGGTCGAGCTGGCCAAAAGCGAAGAACGACTGCAAGCCCTTCGTCACGAACTGCGACGACAGGAACAGGCGGCGCAGGAACGCCTGAAAGAGTTGGCGGATCTTCAGCTACGTTTTTCAGAAACGGAAACGGCCTGGCGGCAATCCCAGCGAAAGATCCTCTCTGTGGAGATGACGCTGGCTGAACTCTATTCCGCAAAGGACGGTCTCACGCTTGCCCTGCACCAGGCAGGAGAGGAGCGGGAAGCCGTCCACAAGCAGCGGCAGGCCCTTCAGCACCGCCTCCAGGAAACGCGTCGCCGCCTCAAGGAAACCGAGGAACAACGACACAAAATTGATCTCGAGCTCAACTCCATCCGGCACGAAAAAGCGACCCTGCTCCAGCGGGCGGAAGAGGATTACAACATCTCTCTGGCAGAAATCGATCAGCCCGCCTCACCCGAGGAAACACGCGACCGGGCCGAAATCGCCGCGGCCATCGACGATCTGCGTCGGAAGATTCACTATTTGGGTAACGTCAACCTGGAAGCGCTGGAGGAACTCCGCGAACTCGAGGAGCGCTACAACACACTCTCCAGCCAGTATCAGGATCTCGTCTCAGCGAAAGCGGCGCTTTTGCGGATCATCGAACGGATCAACGCCGACAGCCGCCGTCTCTTCGCCGCGACCTTGCAGACGGTGAGCGAACATTTCGCCATGCTGTTTCGGGAGCTCTTCGGCGGAGGCCAGGCCAGTATTGAGCTGGAGGAAGGCGTTGACATACTGGAAAGTGGGATCGAAATCATCGCCCGCCCTCCCGGAAAGGAACCCCGCAATATCTCACTGCTCAGCGGTGGGGAAAAGAGCCTGACGTGCGTCGCATTGCTTCTGGCCATCTTTCGCAGTCGCCCCAGTCCGTTTTGTGTCCTTGACGAGGTGGACGCGGCCTTGGATGAAGCCAATATCGATCGCTTCACCCGCGTGCTGCGGGAGTTTCTCTCACTCACACAATTCGTCATCGTCACGCACTCCAAGCGCACCGTCACCTGCGCGGACACGATTTACGGGATCACAATGGAAGAGTCGGGGGTGTCCAAACGCGTTTCTGTTCGATTTGAGGACCTCAGCGATAACGGCGAAATCTTGAGCACCGCCCCGGCGAGAAGTGAATCTTCACGCACCCAGGAAAAAGCGGCCTGAAATGGGAGACTATTGCCCCCCGCCACGGGGTGAACTGGTCGGCGAAGCTCTTTTTTTCGGTTTTGCTGTTACACTCGGCTCCTTCACTACATCCCTGCCCGATTTGAGGCTCTCCAAGGGTTGAAAAACGGTGTCGCGTGCCACGGGCTGGGCTATGGTTACAGGGAAGATGTGGATTGCTGGGAACGCAGACTGTGGTGATGAATCGTATGAGCGAGGCACAAACCAACCGCGTTTTGGAGCCGGAGGGCTTCATCACTCCCCAGCCGACTGTGGAGCCGAAGGATGCGCCCTCCGGCCAGACGGACAACATGTCCACTGTTGCACCATCTGGGGTCACCGCACCGATTCATATTCGGAACATCATTGTCGCTGATGACGACGATCTCATTCGAAGGATTCTCGCACGGTGGTTGACTCGGGCCGGCTATTGCGTGCGGGAGGCGGCCAACGGCAGCGAGGCCCTCCAAATGGCTCGTGAGGAGCCGCCCGACATTGTGATCACGGACTGGGAAATGCCGGGCGTGGAAGGCCCTCAGCTCTGCCGCGAAATCCGGCGGTTGCCCCTACCACATTACGTTTATTTGCTCATTCTGACTTCCCGGAACGATCCGAAATGGGTCGTGGAGGGGCTGGAAAGCGGGGCCGATGACTTTCTTTCCAAACCGATCCGCGAGGCGGAACTGGTGGCCCGACTTCGGGCAGCCGCTCGCATCCTGGAAGGCGAACGCAAACTCCAGCAACTTGCCCGCACGGATGCCCTCACCGGACTTCTCTCTCAGCGCAGTTTTTACGACATTCTCTCCCACGAATTCCAGCGGGCCCGACGAACCAACCGTCCCCTCAGTTGTGCGATGCTCGACCTCGACTTTTTCAAGCGAATCAACGATGTATACGGGCATCCGGTGGGCGATGTGGTCCTTAAGGTCGCAGCCGATACACTCCTCCGTTCCTGCCGGCACTCCGATGTGGTGGCCCGATATGGCGGTGAAGAGTTCTGCGTGCTGCTTCCGGAAACGACCGAAGAGCAGGCCGTCAATTGGGCGGAGCGATTTCGGGAAATGTTGCGGGCAACGCAAATCGATGTGGTGGATAAAAAGCTCACAGTGAGCTGTAGCATCGGTGTTTCCGGTCTTTACGAGGACACCCTCACGCCCGAGCAACTCCTCGACCAGGCGGATCAGGCCCTGCTCTGCGCCAAACGGACCGGCCGTGACCGGGTGGTCAAATACCAAACTGTCAACCAGAATGTGGAATTCAATCTGGACGAGTCTCATCGACGTCATGACCTCTTCGAGGGGATTCTCGCGGAGCACGTCATGACGCCCATCGTGGCCCCTCTCCAGGGCGATGAGACAGTGGAACACGTGGCGGCTTACTTTCTCCGCTCACGCATTAGCTCCGCTCCCGTGGTCAACGAAAACGGACAACTCATCGGAATCGTCTCGGAAAAGGACCTCATGGAGGCCATCACTTCCTCGGAAGGCTGGAACCGTCCCATCTCGGAGCTCATGCGGCCCCACGTCATCACGTATCCCGCCGACACGCCGGTGCGGGTGATCTACGAGTTCCTCTGCCGCGTGGCCATGCGACGGGTGATCATCACCGACCGAGGCGTTCCCGTCGGAGTGGTGAGTCGGGCCTCCCTCCTCCGCTGGTTCCGAAACCTTGTGCTTTCGGAGCGCGCCCGCGCAAACGGCCAGCAATTGGCGGGAGATAACACTGCGGAAGAGATCATCCAGGACGCGCTCAACCAGATTGACCGGGAACGCGACAAGATGGCGCAAAAACTTGCCGAAAAACCACCAGACCTTTGCGCACATCTTGTGGGAGCTGCCAGCCGGGTTCAGGAACTCGCTGTGGACATCCTTGCCTTCGCCTCGGCCGTTCAGAATCCTCTTGGGGAACACTTCGGTTGCGGCGCGAGTTCCATAGTCGATTAACAGTCTTTCCCCGCTGCAGGCCAGTTTCGCCGGGCACGACGATCTCGCCGAATTGCTGGAGAGGCAATTCATGAATTGCCCCTACAACATCGGAGGGACCCGCTTGTCGGGCCCGTTTTTCCCGGAGGGACGTTTTCCGGAGGGACCTGCTTGTCAGGTCCGCCGTTCAACGTTTGATCATCCATCCCTAATATCGGGCACAATGAGCGTGCCCTCCGAAGTTCCCCACCGAGGCACCCCGCCATCCCGTTGGCAGCGATGACTGCCCGATGCTAAACTTGGGCAATTAAGAAATTTTTCACTCAAGCCTGACCTGACACGCTGGCACAAGGCTTTCACATACTCCTTCATATCTGATGGATTGTGCCGCGAAGGATCCCTGAACCATGGTGTCGAGAGAGAATCGGCTCGCATTTCGTGGAACACTGGTTGTGGCCGTTATTGTCGGCTGCTGGATTGCTGAGGTGGGGAGCAGCCCCGGGCGCGATATTTTTGTCAACAATGAGGCCGGCGACGATGCGTTTTTCGGCCGGGTGGCCACCCCAGGGAGCACCGTCGACGGGCCTGTGCGGTCGATTACCCGGGCGATTGAGCTGGCGCAGCCGGGGGATCGCATTGTGCTGGCTCCCACAAAGACGCCCTATCGCGAATCGATCACGCTGGCCGGTCAGCGCCTCAGTCGGGGAATTCTGCAGGACCTCATCCTCGACGGAAACGGGGCCGTGCTGGACGGCTCCGCTCCCGTTCCAGTGGACGCCTGGGAACTGGATCGGCAGGCCTGGCAACGCTGGGGACGGGCCGTCTATCGGTTCACGCCAGAACAGAGAAGTCATCAGCAACTCTTTCTCGGCGACCGACCGGCAAAACGGGTCTTTGTGACCAACTCTTCCGAAGCACCACCCAAGCTCGAACCACTCGAATGGTGTCTCTTTGAAGGAAAAATTTACTTTTGCGTGGAACCCGACCACCGGCCGGAAGATTATCCCCTCCGCTACGCGAAACTCACCGTGGGAATCACGCTCCATCACGTGCAAGGGGTGACCATCCGGGACCTCACCATCCAGGGCTATCAACTGGATGGAATCAGCCTCGCCAACACAGCCCGGGAGATGCGTCTGCAAAGGGTTGTCCTGCGGGGAAACGGCCGGGCCGGGCTCTCCATCGGCGGTGCCTGTCGCGCAGATCTCTTGGATTCACTTCTCGGAGACAATGGAGCGGCCCAAATCATCACTTTTCCGTACTCGGAATTGCACGTGTTCAACAGCCAGGTGCTGGGCAACACGGCACCCGCCTGGGTGGACAAAGGGGGGCGTCTGTTTGTAGATGGCCAGGAAAAGCAGGGCGGCCTCGATGCCATCGAGCCACCATCCCCAGCAAACAGTTCCAACCCTTGACCGACGTGCCACGCGGAGACCTGGCCGGTGATGCCCGTGACCGGCGAAATAGTCGGTTGGACCCTGATCCGGTCAGCGGGAAAATCGCGTCAGCCCAGGAGTTCGTGCTCGATTTGTTCGAGGCTCTTCCCCTTGGTTTCCGGAAGCGCTAACGCGATCACAACAAACCCCAGCACGCAAATGCTGCTGTAGAGCCAGAAAGTGCCGTGCGGGCCAAGCGAGCGGTTGAGCAGCGGAAATGTGAGCGTCAGCGCCGTGCAACCCGCCCACAGAGACAGCACGGCAATCGACATGGCCAACCCGCGAATGCGATTGGGGAAGATTTCCGAGATCACCACCCAGGTGATCGGGGCGAGAGACATTGCATAACATCCAATCGCGGCCAGCACCAGAATGAGCATGTGCGTGCCCGTGCTGTGAAAATAGTAGCCCGCCCCCAGGGCTGCAAAAATGACTGCCAGCCCACCTGCTCCAAAGAGCATGAGAATCCGGCGTCCCCAGCGATCGACAGTGAAAATGGCGACGAAGGTAAAGACGAGGTTCACCACGCCGGTGAACACGATGTTGACCAGCACGTCACTGACGGCGTAACCCGCCGCCTGAAAAACATCCTGCGCATAGTTGAAGATAACGTTGATCCCGCACCACTGCTGAAACACGGCCAGAAACACTCCCAGCGCGACGATCCGCAGAAGCCGCGGGTCGAGAAGATCGGCCGGTCGCACCCGCCCGATTTCTTCCTGGGAAAGAGTTTCCCGGATTTCATCGATCGCCCGGCTTGCGTACGCCCCGCCCCCCACTCGACCGAGAATCCTCTCTGCCGCAGAACTCTGTCCCCATTTCACCAGCCAGCGAGGGCTCTCCGGCATGAAAAACATGAGCAGGAAAAACGCGGCCGCGGGAAAAGTCTCCGCCCCAAACATCCAGCGCCATCCCCATTGCCCATTCCAGGACTGGCGGATGAATTCCGCGATTTGCTCCTGGGGGATATCCCCGGGAACCGGTTGCGCAATGAGCAAATTCGTGATCTGGGCGGCCAAAATGCCGATGACAATCGTCAATTGATTGATCGACACGAACACCCCACGGATCTCCGCCGGGGCAATCTCGGCAATATACATGGGTGAAAGATTGGAAGCCAAACCGATCCCAATCCCACCGGTGATCCGCGCCAGGTTGAAGGAGGCATAGTCCCAGGCCAGCGCGGTCCAAATAGCAGAAAGCGTAAAAAGAAAACCCGCCGTGATCAGCAACCGGCGTCTGCCGGTCCAATCGCTCAAGGCACCGGAAAGCGCCGCCCCTATGAGGCATCCTACCAGGGCACTGCTCTGGGCCCATCCTTGCCAGAACGTACCGGGTGGGATGTTAAAATAGGGCTCGTAGAACGGCTTGGCTCCACCGATGACAACCCAGTCATAGCCAAAAAGTAATCCTCCCATCGCGGCCACCAGACAGACGGTCCAGAGGAACCCCATCCGGTACCGCGGTGTCTGTGAACGAATGATTGACTCGGGCGCGGTGACCAACGCGCGATCCTCCCAGGAAGCTGAAACCGGAGCTTGACCGTTTGCCAGCAGGCGGTCACTCGTCTTCTAAGGAAGTCAACGGTCCGGCGGCCTCCGCGACTTGCTGCAATCGTTTGAAGAATTCCTGACGCATTGCCCCCGCATCGATCCCCAAGGCCACTTCCAGCCGGTTGTCTCGCCACGCGGGCACAGGTCGCCGATCGAAAATCGTGGCGCCCCGCGTGATTTCGCCAGTGGACTCCACGTCGCCCGCCAGCATTTCGTATCGCAGCAGGTCCGGCCGACAGGCCGCCAGATAGGTGATCGTGTCGTGCAGATGAATCGTCTCCAGCCCCAATTGCTGACGGTAAGCGCGGAATTTGGCAGGAAGTATTTTCCGTAAAAGCGCACCGATTTTCGTCCCTTCCGACGGCAGGTCATTCAAAAGGGAAAGGGAAAAACTGAGCCGATTGGTGACATCGAGGGGCACGAGAGTCTTCGGCGCCCGCGAGGCAAACACCATCTTCGCTGCGCGCGGGTCACAGTAAATATTGAATTCAGCAGCGGGCGTGATATTCCCCGGCACCTGCACCGCTCCGCCCGCAATGATGATACGGTGAACCAGGCTGGGAAACTCGGGGTCTCTTTGCATAGCGCGGGCAAGATTGGTGAGCGGTCCCAGAGCCAACACGGTCACCTGATGAGGAGCAGCCCGCACTTCGTCCGCGAGTACCTTTTCTGACGGATGCGGAGTCCGCAACTCGGCAACAGGCAGCCCTGCATCGCGGAGATCATCGACAGCATTCGCAAAACGCCCCTCGACAGGCAACCCCTCATCCGGGGCTGTCGCCACCCCGATCCTTGGAATACGCGGCGGGTCCAGGTAAGCTATAAGAGCCTGAACATTCCGGTTGGCAACGGCGGGCGATACGTTTCCGCCGACGGCTGTGACGGCAACGACCTCCCACTCCGGATCAAACAGGAGGAGACAGAGCGCAAGCGCGTCGTCGATGCCAGGATCGAAATCGATAATGATCTTCCGGGACATTGCACCTCCTCAGGATTGTGCGGGAAATCGCGGCAGCCCGCCGGATAACGGCCGATTTTAGGGGACCTTCTCCCCTCTCGCAAGAGTGAGTCATTATTAGACCAAAGGAGATGTCAATGCTGGAAAGCGCCGTAGCCAAAGTCGAGCGTGGTGCGGACCTGACCATCAGCGAGGCAGAACAGGTCATCGACTTCATTGTGGGAGGAAGTGCCCCGCAGGAACTCGTCGCCCGACTGCTCATCGCCCTCCACACCAAGGGGGTAACCCCGGAAGAGTTGGCGGGAGCGGCGCAAGCCATGCGCAAACACATGCTTGTCGTCCCGACCGACCGGCCGAACGTGATGGACATCGTGGGCACCGGCGGTGATGGTGCCGGGACGTTTAACATCAGCACGGCGGCTGCCATCGTAGTGGCCGCTGCGGGGGTTCCCGTCGCCAAACACGGAAACCGTCGCATCACCAGCCGGACGGGGTCCGCGGACGTGCTTGCCGAATTGGGTGTCAATGTGGAAGCTCCCCTGCCGGTGGTAGCAGAATGTCTCGCCGAACTGGGAATCTGCTTCTGCTTCGCCCCGCTTTTACATCCGGCGATGAAGAATGTGGCCGCAGTTCGCCGCCAGCTTGGCCATCCCACGATTTTCAATCTACTGGGACCGTTGACGAATCCCGCGCAGGTTCGGTACCAACTGGTGGGTGTGGGACGAGCGTACCTTCGTCCCCTGCTCGCTGAGGCCCTACGACTCCTGGGCACGGCCCGCAGCGCGGTGGTCTATGGAGACGGCGACCTCGACGAGGTGAGCCTTTCCGGTCCCACGGCGGGAACCTTAGTGGATACGCAACAGCTCACGGAATTCTCATGGACCCCGGCCGACTTCGGCCTGGCTGAGGTATCGGTCGAAGTGCTCCGGGTCAGTGGTCCAGAGGAAAGTGCCACACGAATCAGGGAAGTTGTGGAAGGGATCCCCGGCCCAATCACCGACTGTGTCGTCGCTAACGCCGCCGCCGCTCTCGTCCTGGCGGGCGCTGCACGTCATCTCGCGGAAGGAGTGGTTCGTGCACGAGAAGCCATTGCGAGTGGGGCCGCCAAAGACCTTCTCGCCCGCTGGATCGAAAAAACCCGGCGGACAGCTTCGAGCTGAAACCGAACCGGATTGTGCCAGCTCATCCCCTGGCCCCAGGCCGGGGTGGAACCAGGCCATTCAACACTGGAGGGACGCCTGCCACGGTGTCCCCTGCCCCCGAGTCCGGTGCTGCCTCTTCCACGGTCATGGCATGCAATTTGCATCCGTCATCTTGCCCGGGGCCGGCCGACACCCTGCCGAGCTGGAGGCCAGGATGACCGAAAGGTCGCCCGGGCATTATCCCTGGGGAAACTTTTTCCGGGTCCGACCCGCCGCTTGATCGCCTTTCGCAAATCGCTTTCACAAATGAGAGGGCCAGTCCCACGACGGCAGAAGAGCGCGGCTGCCCCATGATGCGAAAAATCAACAGGGGCTGGATAAAATGGAGCTGTGCCCCCACATGCCTCCAAAGTAGAGAGAGTAGCTTCATTATCCTATGATCCCGAGAAAAATCCTCGCTGAATCGGAACAATCGCCAACGGTCAGGACAAATGGCGGGGAATCGTGGCCGGAGAAAGCCCCTACCCCGGCGAAACGCCCGCCGGTCCGCCGCCCTCATTTCCTTCGCCGTCTATATGATTGGGTTCTCCACTGGGCAGATACACCCTACGGCACACCTGCTCTGTTTTTCCTGGCCGTGGCAGAAAGCTCGTTTTTCCCCGTTCCCCCCGATGTCCTTCAGATCGCCCTCTCTGTCTCCAAGCCGAAGCGATCGTTCTATTACGCCCTCGTGAGCGGTGTCGGCTCGGTCCTGGGGGGCATTCTGGGATATGCCATTGGGCTGCTCCTATGGGCAGCGGTGGGCAGTTTTTTTATGCAATATGTCCCAGGTTTTAGTCAGGAAAATATTGATTACGTCGGACGACTCTACGAACAGAATGCCTTCTGGGCAATCGTCTGTGCCGGTTTCACACCGATTCCGTACAAAGTGTTCACGATTGCGGCTGGCGTGTTCCACGAATATGTTTCCCTGGGGGTGCTGGTCGTTGGTTCGATCATCGGACGGTTTGGGAGGTTCTTTCTGGTGGGAGCGTGCCTCTACTTCTTTGGACCAGGCGTCAAGTCGTTGATCGAACGCTATTTCGACTGGGCGGCATTGGCCCTGGCCGTTGTCGCGATCCTCGGTTTTGTGGCCATCAAATGGCTGATGTGATACTCAGCAGGCTGTAAAGAGGTCGCGCCTGGGCAGAAGAAACAGTTCAGAAAAACGCGCTAGTTGCGAGGGCTGGCCTTGACCCACGGATGTCCTGTGGTATAAATGTCAATGGGCCGATTTGGCCGCATGATCGGTAAAAGTACATCGTTTGGTCCGGGAGGCCGCGACCCGCTTTGATTTGCCCCTTGATTCCGCTTCTCCGAGTTTCAGCAGCATGAGCTAACCGGCGCGGGCCGGCAGAAGTGTTTTGTGGTTCCTGGCACCAAGGACGGAAGCAGCTATGAGCGTACAACTTCTTTCCGGCGATCTCGAAATGCGCGCAAGGTTGGCTTTACGCAACAGTCCGATTTACGAGCTCCGCGATATTGATGTTGAAGAGCGTGACAATACGATTGTGCTTAGGGGGGTGGTTTCAAGCTTCTATCACAAACAACTGGCACAGGAAGCGGTTCGATCCATCTTGAGGGGCCACGATGTGGAGCTAGTCAATCTCATCGAGGTGACGAGAGACCGTTTCGTGGATCCCGATTGACGAGCGTGCCCTTCAAGGGGATCGAATGAAAGTCACATTGGGTAGAGGAGCACGGAGGCCTCCGCAAAAGAGCGTGGTGATGGCCCATGCGGAGCTGGTCCATCGCCCGTGGAGGGAACCATGTCTTTTTATTCACCCTACGACGAGGATGTCGTGCTCCGGGAAGAGCGGCTCATGAGCTACCCGCTCGCCCCATCCCTGGCCGAAGCGGAGCGTTTGGCAGCCCGTATCCACCAGGCGGTTGAAGAGGCGACTGCCCGCTCTGTGACCGACCTCCGCGTCATCGTGGAGGGGGATTCTGTCACGCTGCTGGGACGCTGCCCAAGCTTCCACATCAAGCAGAAAGCCCAGCACGCCGCGATGCGGCTGGCGCCGGGCTCACTGCACAATGAAATCGTTGTGGCGTGGCGTCGCTAAGAGGAATCGCGCAAAGCCGAAAGATCAGGCGTACGCGATGGGGAAGGGAGCTTATTAGATTTTACTGGAAGTGACTGCAGTGACAGCATGCGCTCTCCGGAAGACCATGCGCTGATCTTCGGCTTCAAAATTCGCTGGTGACTTCTCTTCCATTGCGGGTTGCTAGCGCCCGCCAGACACCCAGATCGACGGTTTCCGCAACATTCCGAACGGAACCGTCCGCCATCAGAACGTTGACGATGCCGGGATGGTAACTGCGGGCGGTCACAGCGGCGGTGGTGGGGACCGTGTTAGATCCGCCCTCCCGTTGATTGGTCCAATCCACGTCATAGGTTTTCCCATTGACAACGCACTGGATACGCGTGTTGGGGGTAAAAGTGGCCGTCACCCCTGCTTGATGGGCCTTCCCGTCAACCCACTCGGTATGGCCGCTTTCTGTTTGGAACTGTCCCCCGAATCCGCACACATGACTGGGATTGGCAGGAACGGCAGGGGGTGGATTGATGGCCGCGTTGCGGTAATAGGGAGTGTAGGCTTTCACCTCTGCCGCCGCGATTGTCTGGCTCAACCCATCGATAAATTCGGCCACCGAAGTGCCCTTAAACGGCTGGAAGGCCCCATCGCCTCCCCGCTGTGTGACGGGGTCCCACACAAACCAGGTTCCCACGTTCACGCCATAGTTCAGCGGAAAATGGGCGTCGATTCCATTTACCCGCCGGACTTCCGCCCGGATTTCGCTGGGACAGACATAGACCGGCACGCGATGGGCACTGAGGCGAGTTCCATCAGGGAGATACACGTCGTTATAGTTTTTAGTGAAGTCGATCCCTGCGTAGAGACTCCCCTGTTCCAGATAGGGCAAAAGCAGAGCCTGGGCCGACCATTCCGTCCGCAATCCCGAACCCACAGGCCCTCCAATGCTCGGCGGAAAAACCCGGTTGATGTTTTCAAAGTTGTGAAGTGCCAGCCCAAATTGCTTCAAATTGTTGACGCACGCGGAACGTCTCGCGGCCTCTCGGGCGGCCTGCACCGCCGGAAGCAGCAGGGCGATCAAAATCCCGATGATCGCAATGACCACCAGGAGCTCCACAAGTGTGAATCCATATCGCAACCCAACCTGACAACGCTCGTTGCGACACAAGGCATGTTGTGCCATGACGCGACCTCCTTTCTTTGATCCTGAGAGACTTATTGAGATTGAGTCTCAGTACCGTTCAATGATGTATTATAGTACCGGAATATTTACGGAAAAGCGTCACCTATTTGCTTGCAATTCTCGGGGAAACCGGCGGGCCCTCGCTTGTAAGCACCTGGACCCTTGTGCGTTGCTCTCCGCTGGCACGCGGCCGGGTCGTAGATCAGAACTCTGCCGCCGATCAGAACGCGATCCCTACCGAGACCGCCGCGATCGCCCCGCTCCTTTCCCACTTTTCCTCTACCAATGGGGACGCCCGCGGTCCCACCCGTTCGCGCGGGAACGAGATTTACCCCGGGGGAGCCTGCCTGGGCGAAGCCGCTTTTTGGCGGGGCGTGCTGGTCGCAGCGGCCTCAGTGGCGTGGCTGTTCGTTCTCCGCAATCTCTTGCGATGAAAGTGGGCGAAGCATGGCAAGGTAGGGGAAAAGTTCTCAGAGTCAGTGCGCCACCGCGGGCAAGCGGTCAAATGGCGGAAAAACAAAAAGGCGGCGCTCGTTCGCCGCCTGCAAAGGGAAGGCAGATCAAATAGACCGGCTACCGGTCACGATCCACCAATCGCCGGTTGTATTAGGGGATCGGCTGGTCCTTTCACCATTTACCGGAAAGCAGCAAGTAAGCCAGTGCTGCAGGGTCCACCGACTTCGTGTTGGCACCGCCGTGCGAGCGGGCACGAATTTGCTCGAATCCCAACAGTTTGTGGAGGTACGCAATGGACGCACCATTCCCAGAGAGCCGGAATTCGGTGCCCGTGGCGACGAGAGCGTCAGGCCCTGGCGAATCATTCACCACTGCCGTGTCGTTGCCCCCGCCACCGTCCACCGTGACCTCCTCAAACATCTTGACGCGGATGAAGTACCCCGGTCCGGAGAGCCGGGTCCATTCCGGCCAGGAAACGAACTCATCGTCACCGGAGGAACCGTAGAGCTGGGCAACGTCGCGTCCCCCAGCGATCGAGTAGGCATGCACGTAGTCGAACGCCCGAACTGTGTTGGAGTAGCCCGGCCCCTGCAGCACAGCTTCTCCCGGCTGGCCGACGAACAGGTCATCAGCAGTGGAGTCGTACAGATGGGCGACATCCGTTCCGCCCCGCGCGGCATGCGCCGCGACGTTCTTGTAGCCCAGCACGCGAAGGAGGTAGCCGGTTCCCGTTAAGGTGACGTCGCGAGGCCGCGCCAAAAGCGTATCATCCCCAGTTGAATCCAAGAGGGTCGCACTGTCCTGGCCGCCCATCGAAGCCACCACAATTTGCGAAGCACCGTTGATGACAGCTTGAAGTTCGCCAGCCTGGAGAGTTGCCTTGAATGGCTCGGCGGTGAGGGTATCATTGCCTGACGTCCCGAAGAGATAAGCCTCGTCTTGACTGTTGCCGCTGAAGTTTCCCTGGACCTGCTCAAAACCGTTGGCAATGACAGAAACGCTGGGGTACGAGATCCGCGCTATCCCCGGGGAGACCGCCAGGACGTCTTTTCCCGCCGAGTCGCGGAATTCCACGCTGTCGGCCCCATCGCCACCATTGATGGTCACCTGCCTGAACCCCTTGGCCCGGGCAAAGTAACTGTTGTCGATACTCCTCAGCCACGTCCACTGCGGGGTCACGACCCCCTGGTCCTTTTCCGCTGTGCCCGTCAATCGCGCCTCATCGTTGCCGCCCCGCCGGCTGTAACCATGCACAATGGGAACGTTTTCCGCGGCAAAGCGGAGGCCGCTTCCTGTCATAACGGCCAGGCCAGGCTCGGCAGTGAAGAGATCCGCCCCCGGCGTATCGCTCAATTCCGCCACGTCCTGGCCCCCGCCTCCCACGAACGTAATATCCTCCGAATTTCTCGCGGAAAGCTGGAAGCCCAAGCCCATCACGTCAGCACCGGGGCTGTTGTCCTCGAAAAGGCCGAGAACCGCATGCTCGTCTCCATCCGTGCCATAGATTCCGACGGTGTCCCGCCCAGCCCCACCATCGAAAATGACATCCGTCGTACCTGGCTCTAAACTCATGAACACGTCGTTGATCAGAGCAGCCGGCGCCCCGAAATAACCAAGGTAAGCCGTGTCGTCGCCCGGTGTCCCGCGAACAGTGACCACTCGATCGTCGAGCGACAGCGTGGGAGGATTGTCCAGCGCCACATTCACCGGGCCCGCCAGTCCGGAGATCATCAGGTAGTAGGTCGTTCCGGCTGTCACGGACGGAATGGCCAGCGACGTCGTGCCCGTCCCGACCAGAGAATAAAGCTGGCCGGTTGAGGTGCACAAGGCCATGGCTGTGTTGCTGGAGACCCCAGCGCCAGTCACGTTCGCGGTGAACGCTCCGTCGGCAGCCACCTGGAAACTGTACCACAGCGCGCCGTTAATGGGCGATTGAGCAGGCAAAATGGTGCTGCTGATGGTACCAAGATCGGTTGGACTTCGGGCCGGGACAACTGCGATCACGGCAAGCGACGTGTCGCTACCGCCGGGACCAAACACCTGCTGAGAGAGGGTATATACCCCGGTATCGCGATAGGCGTGCGTGGTCAACCGGCTGTCTGACTTCCAGCCATCCCCAAAGTCGATGAAGCCGTCCGTAGCACCCATGGACCAGTCGAGAACCGTGATCCCGCGGTTGACAGGGACAACCGTGGGAGCTGCCAAGAAGGTTGAAACCGCAACAGGATTCCCTGTGCCCCAGCTACTCGTCCAGGCGTCGTACGCGCGACTGTATCCTGTGCCATTGACTGCGTACTTGACAAACTGATGCTCGATATAGAGGTCCGTCACCTGCGCCGTGGGATAGCTCTCCCCGCCTAGCACCCAGGATTGAATTTGCGTGTCGTAGGCTGCGAATTCCACATCCCGTGGAATAAAAGAGTCGTCATATCCGCTGGGATACGCCACGGTCCAGGCAACAAGTCGGCCCTGGGTGGTCAGGTCGCGGATCCGCACATTGTTCCCATGGGCGGTGCTGGCTGTTTTGAAACTCTGCGCGACCGGATCGTAGACCAACACCGTCACGTTGCTCCCCGTGGACCACGCCGCCACACCGTCACCCACGGCCGTGTACTCGATGAAGGTACCCGTGTCGTAACTGGTGAGATAGTAATTGAACTGACCGGTCAGGTAATCGTAACTTACTGCCCCAACGTTGCGGGGCACATAGTTCCCGCCCGAGCTGTCCGCGTAACCGATCTTCCACGCCGCTATGGATTGGCTGAGGCCGAGGTTGATCACAGAGCGATTGGTGGCCTCGGGCGACTGGAACGTTTTCCACACACCCCGACCAGGATCATAAACGGCGACGACCGCCGAGCGATCCACCCACTGGCCGGAGTTGTCCTGACGGCGAACGGTCCAGGCCGCCCAACCATCCACCTGAAGATCCCCAATTTGCTGATTGTTGCCCGCTGAGCCGCTCCACGTTTTCCACAGCGATTGACCTGCATCGTAGGTGGCCAGAAAAATCTGCTGATTGTTGGCGTTGGCTCGGTCGCGTGCCACCCACGCGACGATCTGTCCCCCAACAACCAGCCGATCGACTTCCTGATGCGAGGCGAGGGGAATTCTGCGGAAGACCACACCCCCTACCCGAGAATCCCAGGCCCCCATACCGATTCCCACCTTGACACCGTCCTGCGTCAACGTCCAGGCGGCCACCCCGTCTCCCACGGCGAAATCGCCGAGCACATAGCTTCCGTCGTAGCTGGTTCGGTTGGACTTCCACTGGTGACGGGCTTCGTCGTACACAGCGACGCCGAAGTTCTGAGGCGCCCCGGCGTTGGCGCTACCGTCCCGGGTTATCGCCCAGAACATGGCTCCGCCCCCGTTGGTCACGTTGATGAAGCGCTCGCTTGCCCTGGCGTTGACCTGAAATCGGGCCCATTCATGATTGACGAAATCGTAGGTGGCCATCCCCACCGACCGAACGGGCGTCGGTGAGCCGGCGGTGGGATCACCGATGGCCCAGCCCACGCTGCCATCATTAAGGAGAAGTTCCTCGATCGTTCGGGTCCCGCCCGAGGTATTTGTCTGGAAGAACTTCCACCCGCCACTGGCCGGATCGGAATCGTATACCGCGGCGCCCACTTCCCGCGGGACGTAACCATTCGTGGTGGGATAACCGATCGTCCAGGCGACAATGCCATCCTTGGTATCCAACTGAGTAACCGCGAGCACGCCCAGATTCGGGCTTTCCGCCGTCTTCCAGGCCCCCTGATTGGTGTCGTAGATCGCCACGCCCACTTTGCGTGCCACGATCTGGCCGTTGGGCAGGGCGGTGCCCACCGTCCAGGCGACCACCCCATCTTCGCTTAACACATCCACAATCACCTGATCGGAATCATAGGAAGTGGAGCCTTCCTGCCACACGCCTCCCACGTTAGCGCGATAGCGCACCGTACTGCCATCAATCCAGGCCTCAACTTCCTGCGGCGGATGATAAGGGTTGATCGTGGCGGGCAGAGTCAAATCAGGAGCGGGAATCAGACTCAGTGTTCCTGGCACGATGTTGCCCGACATGGCCCCGGCGTCGTCGTACCCGAGCGGAGTTTCCCAGCTAAAGCCGACGCTGCTGAGGAGCTGGCGCTCCTCCAGTCGTTCCACCGTCAACCTGCGATGTTTGCGAGAGGCTCCCAACCGACGACCATCGTGGCAAAGCAGTCCGTTTTTCCGCGACATAGGTGGCATCCTTGCTCTCGAAAAAAGTCCTTCCCGGTCAGTCGCGCCGGCCCGTGGGTTGACGCAAAAGGGACATGATGTTAGCGAATGTGACCCCGAGTGTCGATATTACTATCGGCAAACGCAGGATAAATCCTCCAATCCGATTTGCCGGAAAAACCCACCCATTTTGACGAACGAACCGGGTCCTCTGACGAACACGCCCTCTACTTTTCAGGCTTCGGAACACCCTGTCCCGTTGACCCGTCCCCGCTTTTTGGAGTGGGCTACCGAGGTCTAAAGGAATGGTCCGTGGTAGGGGCAATTCATGAATCGCCCCCACGTCTTCACGGGAATTGAACTTGGTAGACAAAGATTGGTCTGCGAATTGGAGTGTCCATGGTCACGATGTGCACCTAATGGACAGCTCCCTTCGAGCTGAAATTCACTCCGGCAAAACGTCTGGGCGCGCTCCAGCCTCCTTACTGAGGAGAGAAAAAACGGGGCCGACTGATCTGTCGGCGGTCCCGCTTTACGGAACCATACGACTTTTCACCGTGGAAGAGACCGTGGGAAAGCACGAAAGACGTGGCGACGGCAGTTTTCGCACAATTCCCCTACTCCGGGGGGATAATTCGTGCGCGGGACCACGCCAAACCATACTATGATGGAGGGAAGGAACAAGCGGGGATGCGTTTGCCCGCTACTTGCGCGGCGGGAAGAACCCGTGTAGTGTCTTCCGTTATGCTGCCTCACCCTTTCGCCACCCGCGGCAACAAACAGGCTCATGGCAGGTATTGAAGACAGCGTGCGAGAAATCTGCCAGGCGCTGGACCAGGCCATCCGGCAGCGTCAGAGTCGCCGCGTCGAGGATTACCTCTCCTCTGTTGATTCTGACTCACTTTCCACCGAATTGTGGCTTGAGCTAATCTACACAGAGTACGTGGCCCGGTGCGAAACTGGCGAACAACCTGAAACGGAGGAATATTTCCGTCGTTTTCCCCAGTTTGCCCAAGACCTGGAAGAACTCTTCTTTCTCCATCAGGTCGTCAAGGAATCACTGAGCGAAACGGCTCTGGTGGAAACAGACGGACCTTCGCCCGTCCTGGACGTCGGTCCCCTGCAATCCAACGTCCCCAACGCGACGCCAGGGGCCGGACCCGATTCCGGGGACTCCTTCCAGCCACAGTCCGATGCAGGCCCCTCGGCGACAATCTCTCCCGATCGGGGAGCCACGAGTTCCGCCTCGCGCATTGGCGAAGATGCGGTTCAGGAAGATCGCGAATTCCCCACCATCCTCGGCCATTATGAGCTTTTGGAAGAGATCGGCCGGGGTGCCACTGCCGTGGTGTACAAAGCCCGCGACCTGCGGCTGAAACGCCATGTCGCCCTCAAAGTGGTAAACCAGGCGGCCTGGGACAAAGCGGCGCGGCAACGCTTTCTGGCCGAGGTCGAAGCTGCCGCCGGACTCCGCCATCCCCATATTGTTCAGATTTACGAAATCGGCGAGAGCGCCGAGTCCTGGTTTGTGGCCATGGAGTATCTCGAGGGGGGCTCCCTCGCCGACAGGCCTGACAAGGTGTGGAGTCCCCGCGAGGCCGCCAAGATGGTGGCCACTCTCGCCCGCGCCGTCCAATACGCGCATGAGCATCAGATCCTCCATCGCGACCTCAAGCCGGCCAATGTCCTCCTGGATGCCGATGGCAGCCCGAAAATTGCGGACTTCGGACTGGCCAAACGTCTGGACCAGAAATCTCTCATGAGTACGGAGGAAGAACTGATCGGGACGCCCGCCTATATGGCTCCCGAACAGACGTCCAGCGAGATGGGACGGATTGGACCGGCAACCGATGTTTACGCTTTGGGGGCCATCCTTTACGAACTGCTCACGGGCCGGCCGCCATTCCAAGGACGGAATGTCATTGAAACGTTGCTTCAGGTCCGGCATCAGGAACCCGTTCCGCCTAACCGTCTCCAACCCTCGGTCCACCGCGATCTTGTAACGATCTGTCTGAAATGCCTGGAAAAAGACCCCAGCCGACGCTACCCCTCCGCTGGTGCCCTGGCCGACGATCTCCATCGGTTCCTGGAAGGGCAGGTCATTTGGGCACGGCCGGCGGGACCGCTCGAGCGGGCCTTCAAGTGGCTGCGCCGACACGCCACGGTTGTCACTTCGCTAACCGCCGTAGCGGTGTCCGTGGCGATCGCCATCCTGGGTCTGCGCTGGTACGCCCGTGAGATGGAGCGGATTGAGGCCGATCGACGTGCCCTCAGCCATCTCGCCGAGCAGCAGGCCCAGGAACTCCGCTCCCAAGAAGATGCCTCCCGCCACCAGCGCTATGCGGACGCGCTCTTTCGCGCGGAAGAGCTCCTCTTTGAAAACCCCGCCCAGGCCCTCGCCATCCTCGAAGATCGGGATCGCTGCCCGCCCGATCTCCGCGACTTTGCGTGGAATCTCCTTTACAACCTCTGTCTGGAGGGCCGTACATCCTGGACCGTTGCTCACAGCGAGGACAAATGGGTCCGCCGTCTCGTGATGTCTCCCGACGGTCGGTTCCTTCTCTGGGGAACCTGGGATGGCTCGATCATCCTGTGGGACACTCAAGGGGATAGCGTCAAGGAGACACTGCCAGCGCATTCCGACTGGATCGCCGCAATGGCGTTTGCCCCGACAGGTGATGTTTTTGCCACCAGTTCCTACGACCATACGATCCACCTGTGGCGGTGGACTCCCGCTGAAGAGCCGCCCGTTCGCCTGATTCGCTCGTTTCGCCTCACCGAAAACGATGTCGCGTGGGACATCGCGTTTCACCCGCAGGGAGAATTTCTCCTCGCCGCCACGGACCGCGGAGTGGGCGTCTTCAGAATTTCCCCGGAGGGTAACACTGTCACCGCAACGGGCGAAAGCACTCCAGTGGATCCGTCGGGCTCGGCTCGCCCGACTCAAACACAGAAAGTCAACGTGCTCACGGCGGACGTGCTCCGCACCCTGGGGCCGGGCAATGCCGTGTTCTTCACGATTCCTCCCATCAGCTCGGCAGTCCAGCGGCCCATCCTCGTTCGGGATACCGCGCGATTCTCCACGGGAATGTTTCGCTCGATCGCCATAGCCCCGAAGGGTCACCTGATCGCCTGCGGAACAGCGAATGGCCGCGTGGCTCTCCTTTCCTGGCCAGATTTAGAAATCGTGCACCAGGTCCGGGAGTTTCAAGAACCGGTGTGGTCGCTGGATTTTTCACCAGAGGGCAATTTGCTGGCGGGAGCCGCGGGGGGTAGTATCTGGCTCTATAACCTCACCACGCGACAGGCCCGATACCTCCGCGATGTGCACTTCCATCCCATCCGCACCGTCCATTTTTCTCCGGACGGGCGTCATCTGCTCACGGCCGCCGAAGATTACACCGCCCGCGTGTGGAACGTCCGGAACCTCTCCCAAAGCCATCGTCTGAGTGCCCACACGGGTTACGCCGTCTACGGAACCTTCTCGCCGGATTCCCGAGTGGTCTACACCGCATCTCAGGGTGTCCTGAACAGATGGGATCTGGAAAAGCAGGAGGTTCCCCCTCGGCTGGAGACAGAAAACCGCATTGTGCGGGCGATTGCTGTATCGCCCGATGGAACCCGCATCGCCACTGTGGAAGGGCTTGCCTTCCGGGACTCCACCATCAGCCTGTGGGACGCGGCCACGAGAACCCGTCTGGTGAGCGCCAAACAGGCCGGTCTCAGCGATGACTGGTTGTTCTTCACCGCCGATGGCCAGTGGCTCATCGCCGTAGTCCGGGAGCGGCAGCTTCAAGTCCGTGACGCGCAGCGCCTGAGTCCTCCCCGCACCGTGTCCTCGCTGAACGTCCCGTTGACCGCCTTGACCCTGAGGCCAAACGGTAAACTCGTGCTCGCGGCGGACCGTCGCGGCCGATTCATCGCATGGGATACCAAATCCTGGCTGGAAACCGAACTCCAGGGACTCGCACTTCCCGGCACCTACGCCACGAGCCTCGGTTTCTCTCCCGACGGACAGTACCTTGTGGCGGGCACGGCGAATGGTCAGATTGTGGTGTGGGATTTCGACCGTCGACGACAGGTGGCCACCGCCTTCCTTCAGAATGGCCCCGTCGCCGCCGTTGCTTTTTCACCCCACGCAAGTCAGATCGCCGTCGTCAGCCGCCTGATCCCAGCCATTCAACGGTTTGAATTTCCCTCGCTTCGCTTCCTCGGTTCGTGGGAAGAAACACCAGGGTTCATCACTTATCTGGCGTACTCTCCGGATGGGCAGGCACTCCTCTCAGCCACTCCGCCCGATGCGGCCGCCGGCAAGGTGGAACTTCGCATCTGGAACGTGGCTACCGGTCGGTGTCATGCCTCGTTCAGCGATTTTGGCGGACCGGTCCTTTTTGTGCCGCGCACTTCACAATTCATCAGCCTCGATCGAACCCGGCAGGTCCGGATTTGGCCTTTGGCAAAGTCCGTCGATCAGCCGGACAAGAGCCCCGACCACCCGAATGACGAAGCTCCCGCCGACAAGGCCGCCACGCCGGAAGCGCCTCGCGTCTCCGCGGAGTAACTAACGGGAATTGGTGGCCTCGAATGCGCTGGAAAGCGCGAAGCCTTCCCGGGAAAAGCGTGGCCTGCGGGCTGTTTCAGGTGGTTTTCTCTTTGCGGAAGACGACCCCTCCCGTTGCCGGCTGAAATCCATGAGTGGTGAGGAGATTCGCCGTGCCGGTGGCCCCGCTGGGACACTGGGCCTCGACCACGGAAATCCCTTCCTGCTGCAAGCGGACCAGAGACTCTCCCAGCAGGAAATCATCGACCCTCCGGTCTGCCCATCCCTCAGCAACACGAATATCCACCAGCCCTACCGCCGGCCAGGAATGCGGATTGGGATTATGCTTGCAGAATCGCACCCGGGCCACCGGTCGGCCTGTGGTAGGGTTGACGAGCAAGTAATCCAAAAGCTCGGATTCACAGTAGGACACTGCATCCCACCACTGGGTGAGCTGGGGATCCAGTCGCTTGCAAACGGAGTACTGGGCAAACTGCAACCGCAAATCCGGATCCGGAGGCCGACGGTAATGCATCAAGTTCAATTGAAAGCGCCGGTATCGGGCATCCAGCACGTAACTGTGCTGCGTGAAGGTCTCGATGAGTCGGGTATCGCTCTCCAGAATGCCGGGCAGTTGAAAACCCCCATAAAGGCCGAGATAGAACGGATGCCATGGACTGGCAGAACCCCCGTAAAGCACCTGCGCACCCCGGGACGTGAGATACTCCTCGCAGCGCAAGAGAAGTTCCTCGGGCACCCGCGACTTCTCGTAGTCCGGGCACACCAGAAGCAGACATGTGATTCCCACGTCGTGACGCAGGGCATCGCCAAAATCACTCGGGGGTGCAAAGCCGGCATGGGCAAAGCCCACCGGACGCCTGTCGTCGAACGCCAGTATCAAACCCTTGGGGTCGAAATACGGCTTGTTCAGCACGCTGCGCTCCAAGGAGGACATGTTCAAAGGCTGGACAAGGCCGGGCCGACCAGTACACTCAGCCCATATCCGTAACAGATGAGGCGGATCTGTATTGAGGTAGGTGCGATACGTTAACATCCCCCCAAGGACTTCCCGTTGTCGTCATCGTCAAAGGCCAGCCGCAGCCCAGCAGACTTGCCACTGACGTGTCATCGTGGATCGTCTGATAACAGCGCGTGTGGACCTGCCCTGAGATTGATTCCCCTCTGCTTTTATTCTAGGGCGCACCCGCGACAAGCCGCAATAACAGTTGAAGTTCACCCCCTATCGCGACGGTTGACGGCACAGGAAACAGGAAAACGCACGTCTCACCGAGCACGACAAAGATTGACCCCTCGGAGCAGTTCACAGATTACGTCGGAACACGTCGGCGCGTAGCAACCCGCATCGAATTCTCGGTCAGGGCGATTCATGCATCGCCCGTGGCACGACCGGGTGCGTAGCGGACCGCTGGCGCTTCGGTAGGGGCAATTCATGAATTGCCCCTACCAGTTCTGACGTCAAATGGCCAACTGACACCGGGCGCGACAAGCGTGCCGCTCCGAAAAAACCTACCATTTCAACTTTTCGCTGGTACCGTGGCGGCCGGGCCAGGTTCCGATTACAATGACGGCTTGCCGTGGGCTGATGGTGCAAGGCGTGGTGTTACAATTGACGGGTTTTTCATATCCTGCCGTATCGCAGCCGATCCATGATGAACAAAGCCACTTCCCTGAATGCACCCTCCGTGCCGTCCACCGCCCCCCAACCCAGAAAGGAACTGGGGCTTTTCGATTCGATCTGCATCATCGTGGGCATTATCATCGGGGCGGGAATTTACAAGACCACCCCCATCATCGCCAGCGTCCTACCGAATGCAGGCTGGCTGGTGGCCGTGTGGGTGCTGGGCGGACTGCTCTCCCTGATTGGAGCCCTCTGCTATGCAGAGCTGGCCACCGCCTTCCCGCACGCCGGGGGTGATTACGTGTTTCTCACTCGGGCGTATGGGCGCTGGATGGGCTTCCTCTTCGCCTGGTGCGAACTGTGGGTCGTGCGACCAGGTTCGATCGGCATGATGGCGTTCGTTTTCGCCACCTATGCCCGGGAAATCTTCCCCCTCCGTTTACCAGGTGGTCCACAGTTTTCTCTCATGGCCTATGCCATGGGAGCCATCGCCGTTCTGACATTGATCAACATCCTGGGCGTGCGGGAAGGGAAGTGGACGCAGAATCTCCTCACCGTTCTGAAGGTGCTCAGCCTGGCACTCATCTTCGTGGTGGGGATGTTGTTTGTTCCGGGTGCGACAGGACAGAAAGCCCCCTCCGCCGATCCCCCGCCGTTTGATCTGCGGCTGGCCATGATCCTGGTGCTTTTCACCTACGGTGGCTGGAATGAGATGGCCTACGTTGCGGCGGAGGTCAAGAATCCCACGCGAAACATCCTTCGGGCACTGGTGCTGGGAACTCTGGCGGTCACGGCCATTTACGTGCTGGCCACCGTGGCCTTTGTACGCGGATTGGGCTTCACGGGGGTGCAGAAGTCGGAAGTGGTGGCGGCCGATCTGCTGCGGCTGTCGATGGGTGACTTCGGCAGCAAACTCATCGCGCTGATTATTTGCATCTCGGCACTCGGCTCGGTGAATGGCCAGATCTTCACCGGAGCCCGGGTGTATTATGCCATGGGCCGTGACCACCGCGTGTTCCGAATTCTGGGAAGCTGGGATCCCCAGCGGAGCACGCCGGTATGGTCGCTTCTGGTTCAAGGGGTGATCACCCTGGGACTGGTGACCGCTTTTGGATGGTATCAGGATGGCTTCAATAATCTGCTCAATTTCACGACCCCGGTTTTCTGGACATTTTTCTTTCTCGTAGGGCTGTCGCTGTTTGTTCTGCGGGCCAGGTACCCGGACGTGCCCCGTCCTTACCGTACGTTGTTCTTCCCCATCACGCCTGTCATCTTTTGCAGTTCCTGTTTGTTCATGATCTATTCCAGCGTGACGTACGCCATTCAGAACAGGACGTACGAGGCGCTTTGGGCGATCGGGGTGCTTGTGGTGGGGATTCTGGTGGCGGCCGTTTCCGCGCTATGGCAACCCCGGGTGGCCGTCACAGGGGAGACGAGCGAGAGCGAGATCACTCGGCAGCCGTGATTCGGTAATTGAGAGTTCGTGAGCCGCCGATTTCTTCCGCCCGAAGCCACAGGGTTTTGCCGATGAGCTCTCTTCCGCGGGGAAACCGATACTGGTGTACAGTTCGCCCGGGGCCCTGCTCCCGAATGAGCATGAACTGACGGCGGCGATCGGGAGCAAACAGCTCACAGCGGAAGGAGACAGGGTACTCGGTTTCGTTGACGAAGACTTGCTGCACCACGAGGTCGCCCGATTCATCCAACCGGGTGGAAACTTCGATGTACACGTCGCCCAGCCCCACCTCCACGAAGTGGTAACTGCTGAAGCGGTAGCCGCTTTCACCCTGGGCACGAAAATCGACGCGGACAGGTTGAGGGCCGGTTTCCGCGTCGAATGGGAGGGTGAAAAAAACCTCGCGTTCCAGTGTTTCGCCGGGTTGGAGCTGAAAAGTGAAATGGCGGGGTGAAACGTGCCAGTTGGGCGGCGTGGCGATGAAAGCCTCTCCTGAAACGGGCTCCGGAAAGGTATTCTGGAAACGAAGCTGGTTTCGGTAGGGAACGCCGTAAACACTGGGCAGACGCGTCGTTGCCAGGGTGACGCGTTGCCGCCATCGCGCAATGGGTACGGAAACGCCGTACACAAAGAGCGGCCAGTCTCCCACCAAAATGGCCTGGCCCTGGGGAGTGTTTTCCACGGGGACTTCCTTCCCCCAGGCATCGAAGGCGGTGATCTCACTGCCGAGATAGAGGACTTCCCTGGCGGGACGGTCAGCCCATAACACCATGACGCCCCTCTGTTGGTCGATTGAGAAGATACGATTGGTGGAGCCTCCGGGAAGGAGAACGGAGCCGATCGGCTGGGCCGATGCCAAGGCGTTGGCCGTTGTGCGCCAGGGAAGATACAGCTCGGTCGGTGTGCCGGTAGCAGTGCACAGGCCAGTGTGAGGATCAAAGGGGTCCGGATGAAACGCGGCCAGGACAGCCCCTTCCCGAGTGGCGGCCATCCGCAACACGAGATCGCGGACACGATCGCGTAAGGAATACTCGCGATCATCCAGGGGACGGAGCGTGAGGAAAATCTGCGGCGGGGCGGGATCTTTGGGAATTGCTTGCAAAAAAGATTCGAGTTCTTCCGCAGTGAGCGACGGCTCGCCCGTGAGATGGACAAACGCAAGACGGATCGGAGGAAAGGGCCGGAGCCAGTTCCAGGGAATGCCCAGCCGGATTTCCGCCACGACGTTACCCAAGGCTTTCTGGGCCTGATCGAGAACCTGCTGGATTCGCGCTGGGCTGGGGAGCGGTTCGCCATCATCTTCCCCTAATTGCCAGTAGCGCACCAGGGTGGCAACCCGCGCAAAGGTGAACTCCAGGGATGGTTGCCAAATTTTTGGATCGGAACTGAGCACATCCAGCGTGGTCGCATGAGGAGAAATCTTTTCTCGAACACTGTCGGGCGGGGTGAGGAGGCCAACAATTTGCACGCCGTGAGAAGCAAGATGCTCCAGAAAATGCGATGTTTCCTGAAGAGTTCGCTTGTCCGTGTTATCATCGCACCAAACGGGGAATTTGACGTATCCAACCGCCGCGTGATGCAGGAGTTCCCGGAGGCGGTCTGGCCCCGGGGGGAGAACCCCCAGGGGAAGACTCCAACCGAAGGGTGAAAGATCATTGCCCTCGGGCGGTCGCATGATCACGAAGGCCAGCTCCGCATCGCGAGAAGAATTGGAGTCCTGAGCAAGATGCACCCGAATGCGATAATAGCCCGGCTGGTCCAGCGGTAGGGTCCGCTGGGCGCTACCCTTGTAGAGGGTGATACCACGTAGCGCTGGTTCAGGCGGGATCTCCTCCTCGCTGAATGCCGGCTGGGACTCGAGCGAGATCTTCTCCTGTAAAACCTCCTGTTGCTCCGCATTCATCACGCGAATCTGCAACAGGGGCGCCGGCGAAGGGACTCCCGACACCACGCAGTTGACACACGGTTGTTGAGGGAGCAGGTAGAGGCCGTTGGGACGGTCGAGCGTGACTCTGAGCATCGGCAGTCGGCGCAGCGAGACGGTTCCGAACCAAACTTCTGCCCCGACGTCAGCCCGGACACCGGCCTCGACATGGAGGGTCAACACAGCTTTTGCGACGAGCGGGTCGTCCACGTCAAACGGTCCCACACTCAGCAGGGTCCACTCGGCGGTTTCTCCCAGTTGGCGTGAGCTGAGGAGCCGAAGCGGCTTGTCGTTGCTGTCCAGCAGGGTGACTTCTAGAAAAATGCGGTCGCTCTGGACATTTCGCGTCCGTACCCAAACCTGGGCCTGATAGCTGAAGAGCTGCGTGATGCTGATGGGTGGGGTGCTCAAGGCGAGGGAACCACCATCGAGGTAGCCCCACAGCGAGCGCGGAGAGTCGGGAGAGGCAACAGGGACGATTTCGGCTTTCACGTAGAGGGGGTAGCGCGGCCCATACGCGCGGGTCCAGTAATCGGGAAACAAGTCGTAGTTCTGGTCGTGACTTTCGTCGAAATTACAGCGGTAAACGATGCTCAGGTCCGGCGGCAAGGGGACACTCAGAGCGGGCGGAGACTTGGGGACCTCCGCCGCCACTCCTACAATGAGCAATGAGACCACAATCTGAGGTGGGAGCACTTTCGATCGTTTCTCCTGGTGGCTATCAGTATCGTGCGTCTGAAGGCGCGAAGCGGGACAGCCTGATCGGCGAATCCCGATTGCAGGATCGTCGATACCCGCTGTCGAGATCCACAGGCTCCTGGAAGCGCTTCGGCCGACAACGGGACGCTCATTGAGAGGGACTCAAACTGTGTTAAAAATCCGCCTGGCTGCTGATGTCGGTCCCATCCCGGGTGATCTCCGCGAGACGTTACCCCGCATTCGGGACCTTGCCCTGGAAGGGGTGGAACTGGACCTCATCGGGCTGATGCCGCTGGAAGACTACACGCGGACGGCCATCCGGGAAATACGGAAACATCTGGCGGATTGGAACCTCACCCTAGCACTTGCGCGGCTACGACTTTCGAGGGGCCTGGATGACCCTGAAGGACTGGAAAAGCGGATCGAGGACATCCGGCGGGCCATGGATCTGACCTACCAATTAGGGGGGCGATACCTGAGCTATAGAATCGGCTTTATCGCGCAAAACTCCGAAAATCTCGAATGGCAGGTGTTGAAGGAAGTCCTTGCCGACCTGAGCCGGTGGGGGGAGCGGGCGGGAGCGGTACTGGCTGTTGAAACGGGATGGGAACCGGCCGCGGATGTGGTGCGACTACTGAATGGCCTCCCCGAAGGGGGGATCGGAGTGGAGGTGAATCCGGCCGAGTTCGCCATGCACGGTTACGACCCCGCAGAAGCGATCGAGACGCTCGGAAGGTGGATTCTTGCATTTCACGCGGGCGATGTGACCAGCCGTCCGGGGGGAAGAGGCTACCGCTTAGTACCACTCGGTCAGGGCAATGTTGACTATCCCGGTGTATTAACTGCCCTTGAGAAAGTCGGCTATCAGGGACATCTGATCCTTCGCCCCACCGGAGAAGGGGATCCGCTGGCCGAATTGCGGCAAGCCAAGGAATTCATCTACCGCCTGTAAGGAGGGGATTGCGGGCCTGCAATAACTTCAACGGTCCCCGCGTTGGCGCCGTCGTCTCAGCAATACAGGCGGGTTGGGGGTTTCTTTCAGTACGAATTGGGAGTGGAGCGGGCGCCTCAGCAAAACGGATGGGAGATTGTGCGGCCCAGAGAGGACACTCGCATTTTTCGCCGGTCCAGGATGGCCTCGCCTGTCAAACGATTAGGCCGGAGTTTGGTCCTGATCGCAATCGGTGTGCTCACGCTGGACCAACTGGCGCTTCAGGGGCTGATGACGCCGATCGTCGTGACCAGCGGATCGATGTTTCCGACTCTGCGAGGCCCCCATTGGAAAAGCCACTGTCCGCGGTGTGGGCGCGAACTGCTGTGGGATGCAGCATGGGGGGAAAAACGGACGACGCTGATACGGGCTGTGTGTCCCGGCTGTGGAAAGCGTTGGGCCGAGGTGCAGCCCGGCGAGTCGGCCAAAGCCCCCCCGGTCAGCCAGCACTCGGGGGATCGGATTCTCGTGTTTCGCGGGCTCGTTCGGCCTGTCCAGCGATGGGATCTGGCGGCGATTCGGGAGCAAAACATCCCGGGTCTGGTGGTGAAGCGCGTGGTGGGTTTGCCGGGGGAAAAAGTCTATGTCAAAGCCGGACTTTTGTATTGCAATGAGGTGCCGATGCGCCGGCCCCTACCCGTGCAATGGGAGATGGCGCGATTGCTGATACGATGCGGCAATGAGGATGGGCAAGGACTCGTGCTGTCCGCGGACGGGGTTGATAAAAAATCCGCGGAATGGGTTTATTCCCGGCGGCTGACAACCTTCTGCCCATATCACCCCGCGGCAGATCAGGCGGAGCGGCTCTGCGCGAACGTGCTCTGGTCGGTTTTTTTGGCGCAAGCTGCTCCGGGGACCGCGTTTGCAATGTCGGCACGACTTGGCGACTGTGAAATCGAGGTAACCTGGTCTGCGGGAGAGCACCCGAGTGTGGCCTGGCGGATCCTGGCACAAGAAAAGCCACCTCTTTTCCAGGGGCGGCGGGAACTTCAGGGGACCCTTCCGCGGCGGATTGTGCTCTCTTCCGTGGATCGGCGATGGATGCTTCTGATGGACGACACGTGCCTGTTCACCCACGATTGGGACGACGATGGTTCGCCGAAGGATGCTCCGGTTGTGTTGCGGCTCACTGTGACCCGGGGAGAAATTCGGTTGCGGGAAATGGGTGTCTGGTGGGTGGTGCCCTATCCCGATGGGCTGGTTGCCGACGCGGGTGACGGCTTTGTGTTGCTGGGGGACGACCCTCACATTTCCCTGGACAGCCGGCAGGGCGGTCGTCGCTGGCGGCGGGAAGACGTTGTGGGATTGGTCCGGCCCCTTCGCCTGGTTTGGGGGAGATGGTCACCATGAGCGAATCGGAAGTGGATGACGTGGTTCCTGATCTGGAGGCCATTTTGCGCCAGTGCATTGCGGCGATCCCACCAGGCCGGGTGACGACCTGCGGAGCGCTTGCGGAGTTGCTCGGCGATAGGCAAGCGGCACGCTGGGTGGGTACGTGGCTGGTCGAGCACACCCATTTGGAAGAATGTGCTTGCCATCGCGTGGTCCGAGTCGGAGGACGGCTGGGGCGTTCTGGCATCGGAGCGGACGTACAGCGAGATTTGCTGCGGCGGGAAGGTGTTGCTGTGTTGCCGGGAGGGGTTTCGGAAGAGGCCATCATCGGCCCCCAGGAATTGGCAAGCCTCCTTGGAATTGAAGATGAAGACCGGCCGCTGCGAAAGTTGCGAGCCATCCAGGAGGACCTGCGAAAAAAAGTGATCATCACGCCGCTTCCCGCTGATCCAAAAGATTGCGCTGGAGTGGATGTTTCCTATCGGGGGCAGTGGGCGGTGGCAGTGTACTGTCGTGTCAGTTGGCCCGGGGGGGAGAAACTCTACGAGACATCGGTGGTGGAAAGAGCCCGATTTCCTTACATCACCAGTTACCTGGCCTTCCGCGAGTTGTCGCCGATGCTTTCGGTCATCAGGAAAGCCGCCAGGGAGGACCAACTGGCGGACGTCATCGCGGTGGATGGGAGTGGCCTGTTACATCCGCGGGGAATGGGGATCGCCAGTCATCTGGGGGTCGTGATCGATCGGCCCACGATCGGAATCACCAAAACCCTGTTATGCGGCCAGATGGAACAGAAGGAATTGCTGCCGGGTGGGACTCTGGCGGTGGAATGGGAAGGACGCCACCTGGGGGTTGTGCTGCGGAGTCAGCGGGGACATGCCCAGCCAGTCTTTCTTTCGGTGGGACACCGCATTGATGTGGAGGGGTGCGTACGGGTGATCCGGCCGCTGTTCGCCCAGCACCGTTTACCAGACCCGATCTACTGGGCTGATCGCCTGTCGCGGGCCCTTGCCCGACAATTGAAATGAGGAAATGCAAGCGAAAAAGAACAAGCCCTTGGGTGTTCCGCCTGACAATCACTGGAATGGAGTAGCAGGTTTGTACGCCGATGTCTGCCGAACAAGCGACGGCCCTGGTTCTTCGCACCTACGATTTCAGCGAGAGCAGCCTCGTCGTCACGCTGTTTACCCGCGAATTTGGCAAAATCCGGGGGATAGCGAAAGGTGCGAAACGGCCGAAAAACCCCTTTGACTTTGCTCTTGACCTCCTTTCGCTTTGTCGCGTAGTCTTTCTTCGCAAGTCCTCAGAGGCCCTCCACATTATCACGGAGGCGAAGCTCCAGCGGCGATTTCGGGTGGAACAAAGCGGCTTGCCGCGGTATTATGCGGCCCTCTATGTCGCGGAGCTCCTCAACGCCATGACGGACGAGGAGGACGCCCATCCGGAACTGTTTGACGTTTCCGAAGAGACCCTGACGGCCCTCCAGAAAGGAGGTGATATCCAGCTTCTAGTGCCGTTGTATGAGCTGCGGATTCTGGATCTAACCGGCCACAGTCCGGCACTCGACATGTGCGTGAGTTGTGGGGAGAGCGTTCGCGGCAGGGCTTCTGCTCAGTCCCGGGAAGAAGGTCATCCAACATCGGGGGCGAATGCCCGGCAGGAATACTATTTTTCGCTGCTTGATGGTGGCGTGCTGTGTGGCCGGTGTCGCCCGGGAAAACGCGGAGTCGTGCTCGTGCCTGCCATTGCCATCGATGCGATGGAGGAGCTTCGGGGAAAAACACCGCGGGACGTTGGCTCGTTGCACATCGCGCCGAGTGTAAGCGGTCAACTGCGCGGCCTGTTGGGACAGTACGTGTGTCACCTTTTGGGCCAAAGGCCACGGATGCATGAATACCTGGGATTGTCCGGCCGATAGGGCCACAATCACAAACGGAATTGCGCGGGCTGTGCGGAGCACCGGCCGGTGGCTCCCCCCGCACCTCTTGGTGGCCTTGGTGATAGGGACGATTCTTTCAGTGGCCGGATGCCGAAGTATGCTGGAACTTCCGGATCGGGCCAAGCGGTCGGGTTACGATCCCCAGCAACCGGCTGAAGAGGGGTGGCTTTTCCGCAGGATCACCGGACGGGAGGAACCGTCCGCCACATCCCAGCCGTCCAGCGCGGACTCGTCCGCGGCGAAGCCGGCTCGGTCTGCCGGGCAAAACGAATTGGGGAATCTCCACCAGACCGCGGACAACGGGACGGCTGTCCAGCGCACGTCGGCCAACCAAGACAGTGGTGAACCGCTTCCGCCTGCCGATGCCGACACGGTTATTGTGCCCCGTTCGGACGAGGAAGAAGAGGAAGAAGACTTCATCCTTTTTGAAATCCCCAAGCGGTTGGGCAAACTGTTCCAGCCGAAACGCGACGAATCTCTCGCCCGCTCGCTCTATCAGGAGGCTGCCGAACTGTACCGCCGGGGTCGATACGAAGAGGCGGCCGCCAAATTCAAAAAAGCCGCCAAGCACTGGCCCAATTCACCCCTCGAAGAAGATGCCCTGTTCATGGCGGGCGAATCATACTTTTTTGCCGATCGCTATCCCCAGGCAGAAAATGCCTATCTCGAGCTGCTCAAAAAGTACGAGTTTACCCGATATCTGGACACTGTCGCCAAGCGCGAGTTTGCCATCGGACGGTACTGGGAACAGGTGGAACTTTCAAAACCCTCGATGCTCGGGCTGGTTCAGTGGGGCGATAAGAGCCGACCCACCTTTGACACCTGGGGTCGGGCAATCAAGGCCTACCAGAACGTGCGTCTCTACGACCCCACAGGGCCCCTTGCCGATGATGCGGTGATGGCCACTGCCAACGCTTATTTTCTCAAAGGGCGATACCAGGACGCCGCTTATCATTATGACCTCCTGCGAAAAGACTATTCACAGAGTGAACACGCGGTGAACGCCGCACTTTTGGCCATCAAAGCTCATGAATTGTCCTATCAGGGACCACTTTACGATGGCACCCCCCTGGAAAAAGCGGAACGCGCCGCGGACGAATTGCTCACCGTGTACCGGGATCGCCTGGGTTCCGACAGGGAAGAAGTGGTCCGTGCCAAAAACGAAATCACCGAAGAAAAGGCCATGCGGTATTTCGCCATCGGGCAGTATTACGACAATCGCCATTACTACGGAGCTGCTCGATATTATTACCGTGCCACATTACGGGAGTTTCCTCACACCAAGGCGGCCGTCCTGGCAGCCGAGCGAATCCGGCAGATCGATGGCCTTCCCGACAAGCCCCCCAATCGTTTCAAATTCCTCACTGATCTTTTCGAGAGTCACAAGGATGAGCCATGATTGGCAGCCATTTTTCTCCCTGCGTCATTTTGAGCTGCCTTCGGCGGGCGAGGTTGGGTGATCGCACCGGCGAGTGTTTTGGCGGGGCGAGGTCGACGGCCGCCCTCGTGCTGGCTCTGGTGGGGATATCTCTGCTCGTGGTGGGTGGATGTGCCGGCTATCAGGTGGGAAACGTACAGCTGTATCGTCCGGACATCCAAACGGTCTATGTGCCCATGTTTCAATCGGCCAGCTTGCGCCCTGGATTGGGAGAAAGACTGACAGAGGCGGTCATTAAAGAGATCGAACTCCGCACACCATACAAGGTGGTGGGTTCACCCGAGAAGGCCGACAGCATTCTCACCGGCCGAATTGTTTCCGAAACCAAACGCACGGTCGTCGAGAACCCGTACGACGATCCCCGCGAGATTGCCACGCGATTCCAGGTGGAGGTGCAGTGGATTGACAATCGGGGGCGATCCCTCACAGCGGAGGAAACGATCCCTGTGCCACCGGAATTGACCAGCGTGGTGGCGGAAGCGACATTTGTTCCGGAAGTGGGCCAGTCGCTTGCCACAGCCCAGCAGGCGGCCATTCAGCGATTGGCGTCGCAGATCGTGGGGATGATGGAAAACCCCTGGTAGTCTCCGCGTGTTTTCGCCCCCGCGAGGGAATCCAAAACAAATCCCGGTTGGGGCCATTGGGGAATTCCCCCTACGCCGGATTGAGGCTTTGAATTTTCGCAGCCCGCAGGAACCCTTTCCGGAGGGACCCGCTTGTCGGGTCCGGTGAATTGGCGTGGAACAGCCACGGTTGACAAGCGGACGTGACAGGCACGTCCCTCCGGAATTCTTTCGGAGGGGCATGCGTGTCATGCCCGACCAATCTTCTTTCTCAGGTGGGCACTGTAACGAGCGGCGGCTCCAGTGGCCCCGGCTTGAGCCATGCCGTGTCGAACCCAAAATCCTCCAGCAGCAGTCGCGCGGAGAGGCGCGATGACTCAAAAATCGTCGGCAACCCGCTGCCCGGATGGGTCCCCCCACCCACCAGGTATACCCGATCAAGCTCCTCGAAACGGTTGTGCGGCCGAAAATAGAGCATCTGCCCCAGGTTGTGTGCCAGGTTGAAAGTGGCGCCACGAAAGATCTCCCATGCCTCCCAGTCGGCCGGGGTCCAGATAAGCTCCGCGCGGATTCGGGATCGGACATCCTTCAGGCCAATCCGTTGCAGCCGGTCCAGAACCAGCTCACGAAAACGCAGCCGTTCTTTCTTCCAGTCGACGTTGGGATGCTGATGGGTGACCGGCACGAGGATGTACAGGGTACTGTGGCCCGGTGGCGCCAGCGTTTTATCGGTAATGCAGGCGTTCTGCACGTAGAACGCTGGTTCATCCGAAAGGACGTGTCGTTCTTCAATGTCTTTCAAATATTCTCGATAATTTGGTGGTACGTAAATATTATGATGAAGTAATCCGTCTACTTTGCCTTCTATGCCAAGATACATCATGAACGTAGAGCATGAATAACGTTTCCTTTCCAAATTCTGGTTTGACCAGCGACGCCGCAGCCGATCTGGCACCAACCGCTGCATGCACCGCGCAAAATCTGCATTGATGACCAGGGCATCGCAGGGATAGGCGTCATTCTGCGTCCGTACTCCGATCGGCCGACGCCCCTCGAAAAAGATTTCCTGCACTTCCTCATTGAGGCGAATCTGTGCCCCGAATTGCACCGCCAGTTCCGCCAGACGGCGCGGCACCGCATTGCAGCCGCCGATTGGATGAAACACGCCATAGGCGTATTCCAAATAAGACAGCACCGAGAACATGCTGGGGCACCGTTCGGGGGACATTCCGAGATATTTTGACTGGAACGTAAACGCCACCTGCAAATCGGGATCGCTGAAAAAGCGGGCCAAATCCTGTTGAAGAGTCCTGTGCGGCCGCAGCACAGGAAGCAGCCCCAACGCTTCCCGGCTCAAATAATGATAGATGCGTTCAAACGGTCGTTGAAGACAACGAATAACGGGAGCGAATTTGCGCTGATTATCGCGCAGGAATTTCTCAAAACCTTGAGTATCCTGCGGTGAGAATTTTTTTATTTGCTCCACCATTTTGGGAATATCGGCTGTGGCATCCAAGTAACCCCGCGCCCCAGGAAGAGCCGATACATGGGGTCCAATCGAACGAGGGGAATCTCTTCTTCCAGTTTTCGCCCAATCGCCCGAAAGATCTCCCGCAGGGCGCAGGGATAGTGCAGAAACGTTGGCCCACGATCGAACTTATACTGGCCAATTTGAAGCTGCGAGCAGCGGCCACCCACCACGGCCAGTCGCTCCAGGACAAGAACTTCGACACCCGCCTTGGCCAGCAGGAGCGCAGCCGCCAACCCTCCCGGCCCTGCGCCGATCACGATGACCTTCGGTTTCTTCATCTACCCGTCCTGAAAACTCCAGTGACAGAAACACCACTCAGCCCTCTGATTCTGGGAAGTATATCGCAGAAGGGTAGCCGCGACAACGATCAAAGTTAAGCTCGGTTTGAAACAGTGTGACCATCCGAGTACCGCGAAACTGCCATTTTCCAAGCCTTACGGGGCGGAGCCCTGGTCGCTCACGCGCCTCGCAACTGTGGGAGTCGCACACTTTATTGACGTTCCCGCCTGATTCTCCGGCAGAGCACGCTAGGCTCGCAACTGAGACATGTTGGAAAGCATGTGGGCCCAAGAGAGGGACCATCGCAGAGGGGGTGGTGTCAGGGCTGATGTGAACGCGCGAGCTTACCCTGCAAGGTTGCTTGTCGGAAAGTCCGATCGATACCAAACAGCCTCCGCGGCTCATTTTGCCCAAGTTGCGCCACGACGCTGTGACGGATTGTCGCTGTGCGCCCTTTTGACTGGGGACGGGTATGCCGGGGTGAACACGAAGGTCCCCCGCCCGCCAGCCCGGCGGTGCAGAAAGGCGCTCCCCCAATCAGCCTCGACCAAGTTTCGCGAGATACGCCTGTGCGGTGCGGGCCGCCTTCGTGCCGGGATATTGAGAGACGACGTTTTGGAGAAGGCCGGTCCCCTCTTCGCGCTGCCCGCTGTTGAGTTTGCGGATGGCCTCGCGCAGGACCGAACTGGCCTCTATCTCACGCCGGTCGACATTGGCCGTCATGCTCGTCGCGGGAACCTCGGTCCCAGGTGGAGAGCCGGTAAAAACAGCCTCGGACATGCTCTGCCCGACTCTCTGGGGTGTCTGCATGAAAGGTGGGGGAGGCGGTTGGTAACTTGAAGACGGATCTGCGACGGGAGCAGCAAGACCCTCGGGAGGGATTTCTCCCTGCGACTGCCAGTCGCGCGATGGAATCGATTCCCGGGATGCAACTGGATTTGGGCGAACCGTGCTACGAATAACGACCACCGATAGCGCGGAGACGATCGCTCCCAAATTGGCCCCGCACAGCATCAATCCCGCAATGGATCTCATTAAAGCACTCACGGCCTTTTCGGAAGAGGGGCTTGGCTCCGGTTCTCGAAACATGGGGCGCGGGGGGAATGGCGGCTCCTCAGGACGTTCCGGCACACTAAGGAACATCACATAAGCGATGGCCAGCACAGCAAAGACCAGGGTGCCGAGGATAATGAACGTGTAATCCTCACTCCGCACCGCCAAGGCCAGCAGTTTCGACGTCAAATAGGCGCCGATTACCGCATTCACCGCTCCAGCTGGCACCAACAAAAGTCCTGCCATCACTTTTTCTACCGGCGTTGCCCCTTCGCCCATCAGCGTGACGAAGATCGCGGGAATAAAAAAGCAAACCACGGCAACTCCCAACGCCATCCATTGGGCATTCGTTGCGGGACGCCTCACCCAAGGAGAACCCCTCCGAGCCAGATCGCGATGCAATGTCCAGTCACCACCCGTTAATCCGGTCATAAGCACCCCTTTCAGTCATTGTGTCAGCTGAGTTGTTGTGTATTACATTCTTTCCGATTATCGCTTCGAAAACCACCGCATCCAGAAGCCTCCCCTCAATCGCTGATGCCGGACAAGACCCCGACAGGGGAGTCCATTTCTCCCGCAGGACCTGTTTGTAAGATCCGCCGTTTAACGTTCGATTTCATCTCATCATGCATGACAAGCGTGCCCCCTCTGCCTGATCAGTCCATTGCCTTACCACCATGGGGCCCCCTTTTTCCGTCATTTAACGGCACTCAATCATTGAAACAGAAAACCGGCCCCTTTTTCAATCACGGTTGACCGCTTTGCCTGGCTGATGTTTCCTGCAGGATCATTTCGCGGAGTCTCTCCCACTCTGGTCGGCCGGGGGCAAGTTCCATCGCCTTTTTGAGTGCCTGCTCCGCCTTTTGTACATCTCCTGCCGCATGGGCGGCCTGGGCAAGGAGAGCGTAGTTGGCCGCAGTCCCCGCAAGCTCGACCGCCTTTTCCGCGGCCTTCCGGGCTTCCTCCGCACGGCCTGCCACCGCTAGATAAAACTGCGCGATGGCAACATACCCTTCAGGCCGCTCCGGCCACCGTTCACAGAACGCCCGGAGAATCTGCTCCGCTTCGGAAAGTCGCTGATTCCGCGTCAGAATCGCCGCCAGCACGAGCGGATATTGCAAGCTCATGGGATCAAGCTCCATGAGCTTTTGGTACTGAACAATCGCCTCCCCATCGCGACGTTCCTGAAGGGCAAGCTGGGCCAGCATCTCCCGCGCTGGAAGATGGGAAGGATCCAGCGCAATCGCCCGATACCACAACCGCAGGGCTTCTTCTCGATTGCCTTTAGCCAGATAAATGCGGCCGAGGTCGCTCGAAATGATGGCCGCGTTGACGGAGGCTTCCTTAAAATCGGTGCCCACGGCCATCCCCTCCACGTGCAGGTCCCGCTTTTTCATGAGTTCCCAGTACCTCGCCAAGATTTTTTCTGCCTCCATCCGCTTCCCCTGGCGCAAATAAATGCGGGAGAGCGCATAAAGCGCTTCCGCGTAATCCGGGTATTTCCGTATCGCGGCTTCGTAGGCCTTTGCCGCACGGTCCCACTCCTGAAGCAGCGTGTACGCCCGTCCCAAAAGGAATAATCCGTGTGCCCGGGGATCCTTCTGGAGGTAATCGGCGAGTACCTCCACAGCTTCCTGAGCACGGCCCAAATTTAAAAGGGCCTCCGCGCAGATATCGCGTGCTCGATAGTAACCCGGATCAAGCCCAATCGCCTGCCGGGCCCACGTGACGGCCTGTTCGTATTCACCCCGTTTGAAGGCCACCGATGCGAGTCCCACATAGGCATGGGCATACTGGGGGTTTTTCTGAAGGCATTCTTTCCAAATGGCCACCGCTTCTTCTGACTTGCCCACCCAATCAAGAAACCGAGCCTCCATCTCGCGGCAATCAATATCATCTGGATAGCGTCGAAGGATAGCCAAAATTTCGCGACGGACTTCGTCGATCAGTTCGGCCGTGTTTTTGGGAAGCGCTGGAGCGGAAAAATCGGTAGAATCTTCGTTCTTTTGTGTCGCGTTTTGCCTTTGTTGCGGCGTTTCCCTCTCACCTTTCGTTTCGATCATCCGCACGCCGGCAACTCGGCCCAAAACAAAAATCACCGCCATCACCACAAGTACCCCGCCGAGCATCATCCAACCCAAGGCGGAACGTGCCCCGACGCCAGAGGAGAGATTCTCTTCGGCGGTTTTCACGGCTGATAGTTCGCCTGTGTTCAAGGGATCGTTAATCCGCGGCCTGCTGGTGGACATTGGTTCGTTTCCAAACCCGTTCCGCGTTGCACACCCCATAAAGGGTCATCGATGGTCGCAAGCTCCTTGCTACTGGGTCATGCGATGTGATGCCCAAAATCTTCATCGCAGGGAGGGTGTTGCGCCAACCCCGCGTTGTTAACGAGCTTCGCGCCATCCCTCCCCCTCCGTCACCACGATGCGCCGATCAGCCGGAATGTTTTTGAAGACGTCCACGTGACCACTCAGCCAGCGAACTTCCAGGCGATCGACCGTCTGGTGCGGCCCCAGGCCGAAATGCAACCGCATGCCGTAGTGGCTCTGATACCCGCGACCGCTGTGGACCTCGTCGACCTGAGTGCGACCACCGGTTTGCACGATCACGTGGCAGCCTACCCCGTCGCGATTCGTTCTACGGCCCACAAGCTGCACCTGAAGCCAGTGATTGCTGGTCACTGTCTCGTTGCGGAGGACCGTGGGGGGACGCCGCGTATTCAGGATGACCACATCCAGAAGTCCGTCGTTATCCAAATCGTCGAATGCGGCTCCCCGTCCAACGGATTTCATCGTCAGACCGGCCTCCATCGACACATCCACGAACTTTCCTGTACCGTCATTCAAAAGGAGAACAGGCGATGCCGCTAGCGATGTTGTATCGTCGAGTTGTTCAATATTGTCTATGAGGTGTCCGCATACATAGAAGATATCTTTAAAACCATCGTTATTAAAGTCGGCCAGGGTGCATCCCCAGGTGACCTGGTTGAGTGATCGTGTTCCCGCCCCCGTCAGCTGCGTCACATCATCGAAAAGATCGTCGCCCAGATTGCGATAGAGTGTCGCCAGTTGTCCCTGGTATGACGTAACATAGAAGTCAAGCCGGCCATCGTTGTCGTAGTCACCGGCGTCCACTCCCATCGCGCCATGGGCCAACCCTGCCGAATCGAAAGCCACACCCGCCAGCATTCCAATATCCTCGAACCGGCCGGTGCCATCGTTTTTTAGGAGAGAGTTTCCGGGCGGTCCGTCGCTATTGACGAAGATATCCGTGTCGCCATCGTTATCGTAATCCGCGCAGACGATTCCCATCCCGCGTCCCCGATGTTTATTCACACCGGACTCTTCGCTGATGTCCCTGAACGTGCCATCGCGATTATTGCGAAAGAGCATATCGGGAAACACGGCAAATCGCGAGGGATCAGGATAGATGCGAAGCCCTTTCCAGTAGGCCCGAACGTCCATTTCCGTTGTGAACCGCAGGTAATTGGAGACGAATAGATCGAGCCATCCGTCGCGATCGGCATCCAGAAAAGCAACGCCCGCGCCCGCTTTGTCGGGAAAAGCAGCGGCCGTTCCGGTTTGCCGGGTCACATCCGTAAAAGTGCCGTCGCCATTGTTGCGATAGAAAACATTGGGCCCCCAGTTGGAAATGTAAATATCCTGGTCGCCGTCGTTATCGAAGTCCGCGGTGGCCACCGCCAGACCGTAGCCGGTGTCCCCCACCCCCGCCTTTTCAGTAACATCGATAAAACGGAATCCTCCTAAATTTTTGTAAAGCCTATTACAGGGCGGCTTATCGACCTTCATTCCCGGCAGGGCAGAACCGTTAAGAAAGTAAATATCCACAAGGCCATCGTTGTCATAGTCAAAGGTTGCCAATCCGGAGGCCACCGTTTCGATAATGAAATAGTTGCCGGAGCTGCCATCCGTATGAACGAAGTCGATCCCCGTCGCGGCAGTCACATCCCTAAATCGCACCTTGTCGGCAGCCCCTGCGCTTGTGGCGAGCAGTGAAAAGCCAAGAATTATGGCGACACTCCTCATCACCGCACAGCGGCGCATTCCGCGGGTCCTTACTGATTCTCCTAGTCGCTGAATCATTCTTCGCCCATGCTGAAGAAAGCGAGCGCAACAAACTGGGGACGCCATCTTACGTGGACAGCGTCCCCTCATGCTATGCCGATACATTTTCGCCAGCGGCTAAACGATAGCCATTTCAGAATCCACTGACGCTCTCACTACCAGCCCGACTGCCCAAAGCGCCCCATACACCATACGGGCTTGGTCCACCGGTTGGTTCTGGCCGCGTCAAATCGCCGGTGTTAATCGTGTCGCTGATAAACCGGACGGAACCATCGGCCAGCAGAGCGTTGACGCCACCGGGGTGATAGCTGTCGGGCGGCATCACGTGGTCAGAGCCCCACTCCGACCAAAATCCCTTACAGCCGATGGAATTCGGCGGGAGGACGGTATTGAAGCCCGTCACGCAGCTTGTCCCCCATGCCCAGTGCACACCGCGGAGCTCGCCGATTTGGGGAGCATTCACGATGGTGTTGTTGGGGCCTTTGAAAGCCAGGCACTGTGATGGATTCGCTCGGAGATTTCCATCACCCACGTTCTCTACATAATTTCCGTGGGTGACCGGATCATCACTCCGCTTGGAGACGACCACTTCACTGGCGGCGAGGGTGTTGCTGGTGCCGTCCAAAATATCGGAGAAGCTAAGGAAGCTATCCGCGCCAAATATTCCCCGAGGGTTAGCGCGTCCTCGCCAGTCCACGCTGATATCGTCGCCCCAGCAGAAGACGTAGTTATTGTCACCCTGCCACCAGTAAGGACGACCGTCGTCCTGCAGTTTCCCGGCACCGCCGTCGGATGGACACAGGATAGACGGGATCTGAACGTTATGCGGACGGAAATTCCAACCGTACCAGGGTACAGGCCCCCAGGCAGGATAAGGGGGATTCGCTTGCGGGGAAGAAAACTGCTGATAGATGGAGGTCTGCTCGAGATACGGGAGGAGCATGACGAAAGCACTCAGCCCACCATAAGTGCACGTGGCCTCGTTGCCAGCCTGAGTCCCCTGACCAAGGCTGGGAAACTTCTTGTGGGAGTCGTGATAGTTGTGAAGAGCCAAACCAATTTGTTTGAGGTTATTGGTGCATTGACTACGCCGGGCCGCCTCACGGGCAGCCTGGACAGCCGGCAGCAGCAAAGCAATCAAAATGCCGATAATGGCGATGACCACGAGCAGCTCGACGAGCGTAAACGCCGGCACAGGCCATCGCGGGCGCCGAGAAGATTTCTTTTTTTGCATAGCTACCTCCACTCAACACGGGGACAACCCAAAGAGAAAACCGCGATACCCTAAACCACCCCTGATGAGCTGGCCCGCCCTTGGCGTCTCCCGAATTGTACTTCACACAAAAACAACGTCAAGTTTTTTGCACATCAAAGACCAATTGAAGTATTTTAACTCTTAATTACTGGGACTTCAAATCGAATGTAAATTCATTTTTCTCACCCCGTTTCACTGTTGCAGTAAGACCGGAAGTCGTCGGCGAGGTGTACTTCTTGGGGATGGCAGAGCCTCCCTCTGCCCCGCCTTTTGTCTTAGCCTGCTCACGAATCTGGGCCATTTGTTCGGGCGTTAAAGCCCCCCCTCGCGCCCGCGGGTCGTCGACAGGACCGGCCGTCGCCACCGGCTTTGTGATGGCCACACCGTATTCGCCAGGAACAGCCCCATCTCCCGCCCGAATTGTCGTCAAAACGAATTCACCGTTCTCGTTCGTCATACCCGCCGCCGTGCGGCCCTCCGGCGTTTTTGGCGAAAACGTCACGGTGGCACCGGGAAGCGGCGCCCCATCGAGTGTTACACGCCCTTTTACAGGAACGGTATTGAGACTCGATCCCCCTTTTGCGCAGCCCACTAAGAAAACTGCCATACCCAAAAACATCAAGAACTTCCGAGTTGACATGAGGCACCTCCAGTGAAAAGCCAACGTCGCAATCTTCGCTTTCCGGCAACGAACAGGCCCAGTGGCCCCGCACCTTTCCCCAGAACTGCCGGCGGGCGGAAAAGAACCTCGCCGGGAAAATGGCGCCCGTCGCTACAAGGGCGATGTCAACCGCCTCGCACTAATTCCGAGAAATTACCCCACCGGCCAGGCATTATACTTCGAACACCGGCCCCTATCAACTAAACCAAAAAATTTTATTGCGATCGTGGTTCTCCAAGCAGATCTCCAAACCCTCCTGTTCTTCAATCTCGACCAGTTCGTAAAGTTCCGTTTCTCGGCTTGAGGCGCCTCATAACGGCCGCTGGCCGACGAGAACACGCAGGGTTTGCGGCTGATCCTGCCGATAAATTTCCACGGGAACCTCACTGCCCACCGGCGTTTTGGCCACCATCACCCCCAGAGCTGATGAGTCCTCCACCACCTGACCATTCCAGGCGCGGATGACGTCACCCGGTCGAAGACCCGCCTTCTCCGCTGGTGACCCGGGAAGCACGGAAAGCACCAATACACCGCGGGCATCTGGGAGTTTTCGGCTCCGCGACTCCTCTTCATCGAGATCCGCCATCTGGATCCCCAGCCAACCGTGGCGACTGCGTCCTTCCCGGCGGATTTGTTCATACACCTGTCGAGCAACCCGACTTGGAATGGCAAAACTGATCCCGCGATAGGCCTCACCATAGATGGCGGAATTGATGCCCACAATCTCCCCGCGGACATTGACCAGCGGTCCGCCGCTGTTGCCGGGGTTCATGGCGGCGTCCGTTTGCAGCAACTCCTGAAATCCGCCCGCATTACTCTGGGCCCGGCGCTCCTTGGCGCTGATGATGCCGGCCGTCACGGTCCGCGTCAGACCGTAAGGATTGCCGATCGCCAGCACTGTATCACCGACTTCGAGCAGATCGCTATCGCCCCAGGGCACCGCGGTCAGGCCACCACCTGGGATCTTGAGCACGGCCAGATCGTTGAGCGGATCACTCCCCACCAACTGGACACTCTTGATCGTGCGGCCATCGGCCAGCCGGACCACGATATCCCGCGCCTGCTCCACCACATGAAGACTCGTCACGATATATCCCTCCTCGTCCACGATGACCCCCGAACCGACGCTCTCTTCGCGAATTCTGGGGGCTGCACCGGATGACGGCCGCCCCGGCCTGTCCAGTGCGATCTCTCCTCGGGAGGCTTCGACCCCCACCACGCCCGGAAACACGCTTTTAACGACCCAGCGAAAGCGTTCTTCCCACTGGGGCAGTCGGGCCAGTTGATCGCGGGCCACCGCCGCTTCTGCCCGCAATCGCCCCCGGGTGACCGCGAATGACAGTTCTTCCACCAAATAGGGAGTCGAGAACAGGAGTCCGAAAAGCACCACCAGCCAAAACAGTCCCCGCAGCACCATGCCCCAGGGGATTCCGTCATCCGAACGGATTTGGGCCATCTCTGGCGGGGGCGACATCCGCACTTCAGGTTCCGTTTCTGAAGCGATGCCCGGCTGCGATGCGTTGTAAATCTGATCGGGATTCATCCCACGCGCACCCCCGTCAAAAAAGCCTCACCCTCACTCCTCCCATGAGGCAGTTCATCAACATGCGTTCTCGGAGCAGCTTCTTATGACCGCATTCACCGTGCCGCTGGTAGCACCTACCGCCCTTTGTTATTTTACCAGCCGATGCGTGCCGAAGAGCTTGCCGCACCGGCGTTGACCGACGCGCAAAGCATGTTTGCGCCGAAATTCGCACCTGGACTACCAGAACATCGGTTGTTTCACTGCCGAAAGCCAACCGATCGGAGCCCGGTCGGGGCGGCTGCATGACTCACCTGAAAGGCGAAGTGAGCCATACGAATCGCACTTCCGGACGGGCAATTCGTGAATTGCCCCTGCCAAAACGCTTGGCCTCTCATAGACCCGTGGAAAAAAGCAGGGAGGCGTCAGGTTGGTTTATGGTCGGCCCCAAGGGGAAGCCGAATCGGACGCCCCTGGCGGTAACACTCAAGGGCGGCGAACACGATTTCGTGGGACTTGGCTGCGTCTTCAAGATTGCAGTGGGATTCAACACCGTTCTGCAAACACTCCACAAAATGATCGATTTCAGCCTGAAACGGATGATGCGCCACATCGCTGGAATCCGGCCGGATGGTGGGGATTTCCACCCAGTCGGTTTGCCCAGGAAACTTGTGGGACCAGATGTGATGGTCAAAGACGCTTCCGCGATCGCCGAAGATACGAATGGGAAACCGATACGGCATGATGCACTCGGCGTTGACCGAGACCTTCCCAATCACGCCATTGGTGAATTTCACGAGAACCACCTCAAGGCCATCGTACTCCATGGGGGGCGCATTCTCGATCCAGGTATTGGTCAATGGGTTATACTCCCGCGTCTGTCCTTTGCGGCGTCCCCCGCGAACGGCAAAAACCTCTTCCGGTTCTGCCGCTTCGAATTCGCCAGTGGTTGCAAACCACCGCAGGGCATCGACGGCATGGCACCCACCGACCAGCAGGGCACTCACGCCGTGTTCCAGGGTTCTGGCATCGTTCCATCCCGACCACCAGCTCCCGTTGTAACTCAGATAGTCGGTTTCGACATAGTATGGTTGGCCAAAGGCATTATCCGCCAGCAGTGACTTCAACGTGCGAAACAGGGGATTCCAGCGGAGGACGAAACTCACGACGGTCCGCACACCAGCCTTCCTGACGGCATCCTGCATTTTGCGAAGTTCCGCCAGACTGATGGCCACAGGCTTTTCAATGACCATGTGCTTGCCCGCCGCCGCAGCCGCCAGCACATTTTCGCAGTGAACGTGTTGTGGTGTGCAAATGGACACGATATCAATGCCGGGGTGCTTGAGGGCCTTTTCGAAATCGTCGTAAATGGCCACATCCTTTAGGCCCGCTGCTTCCGCCCTGGCACGAGCCCGCTCGATGAATCGATCACAAATGGCAAGCACCTGGGTCGCTGGGTTCCGCTGGTACGCGGCAATGTGCTGAGTGGAAACCCACCCCGCACCATTCACCAAAACACCGTAAGTCTTTTGGCTCATGTCTTTCCCCGTCTTTTCCACTAGCGACCAAAACTCTTGCCGAAATCGCGAGCTGCCGCAAAAAAGGCGTCCAGATTCTCCTCGGGCGTTTCGACAGCCAGCGTGCATCCGGAACTCAATACAAACTTTTTTCCGCCAGATCGGTGAACACACTCCAGCAATTCGATGGTTTTCTGGTACACCGTTGTGGGAGTTCCCTGCGCCAGAACCCCGACGGGATCCAGATTTCCCCAGAGGGCGACCTCCCCATCGCAAATCTTAAACGCCTCATCTATCGGGACAGGATAGTCGATCTCCAGCACATCGGCCCCGGTGTCCACCATGTCGGCCAGAATGGGTCTGGCATCTCCGCAGATGTGAAGCGAGACCGGCAATTCAGTCTCCGCTTTGATTGTCTCGATCAATCGCTTTTCAAAAGGCTGGGCAATCGCACGATAAAGCCGCGGACCGAGGAGTCCCGCCGGAGAGTCACCCCCACTCAGCATATCGGCCCCGGCTTGAGCAAGAGCCAACGCATAGGCCGCGCCGTACTCAAGGCAACGGTCCATGACCCGCTTTACGAAATCGCGCTCTTCCACGACGGCCAGCATGATCTGATTGAGCCCCATCAATTCCGAAGCCAGGGAAAAGGGATACTGGTCAAAACAGGCGACAATAAACACCTCGTCTCCCAGCTCTTTTCGGATTCGCTTCAGGGCCTCCAGCATTAAAGGCCAACGTCCTTGCACCTGCGGATCAGGCGGCGGAATACGGTCAAGATCCGCAAGTGTGCGGACACATGGCTGCCCGGTTCCTCCGGCTGGTTGGTTTTCATCACTGAAACCCACCTCCGCCCCCATCGCCTGGGCGTTGACCCAGGTATCTGCCGATACCCAAACGGCATCCGGCAAAAAGCGCCGGTAGTAGCTCACGACACTCTGTGCCAGCACAGCCGGATCCAACGTGTATTGGCGGAGCGTGGCTCCGACGAACCGTGCACACTAATGCACCGCCAGGGGGCCAGTCGGAACTCGTCCCACTTCCTTCCCGGTCAGTGCTGCTTTCACAAGCTCTCTTGAATTCATCTGCGTAAATTCCTGACGCAATCGGCGCGTACTTTAACGGGGCCAAGGTACGACTGCGAGTCATTCGCCTCCTGGTACGAGGAATTTCTAATCTGATCCGAGCAGGGTTGCACAATGGTCCATCTGTTTTTTTGGAAATATCAAAACCCTGGCAGCGCCAAAGCACTCATGATGATTACTGACAAGCCCCCGTCCGAAAATCCGATTGTGAGGTTACCTGGAAAGATTTCCTCCGGCAAGAGAGCGACCGACTCGAATCATCCTATCACCGGGCGAAATATCCTGGACGGCAAAAGTTTTTACGACAAGTATCGGATGCCGGAGAACTTATGGAAAACGGCCAAACGTTTGTTGCCGAAATATGAACTTATTTCTGCTGTTCGTCGGCCACGCACCAACCTCAGCGCTACGATCGGCACAATTAATTACCGATACCGAACGGGTCGTCCATGCAACGCCAGCCTGACAAATTTTCGCTTTTTGCACGGGTCCGCAAGAAGCCAAAAGTTCGATTCTCGCAGGGGCAATTCATGAATTGCCCCTACCCCGTGCCTGCCCCGCAGTGTGCAAGGGGCAACTTCAGGCTTGCCTCGCGCTTGACAACGCCGATTACCCCTGGCATATTGCCAGCGGGATGGGATCCCCGTTTCGGGAATTGCTTGTGCTTTCGGGAACCAAAACAACGGGAGGGACTGCCATGATCCGCGGATTGGACCGGCGTAGCTTTCTGGAATTGACGGTTCTGGGGACCACTTCGCTGGGGTTGGGACGCTGGGGCTGGACGTGGCAGGCACCGGCGTCCAAGTTGATCAGTCCCGGCTGTCGTCGCTCCAAGGTCAAGGTGGCTCGGCTGTATCTGGCGGGAAGCGGTCTCTGGCCCCATCCCAAGCTGGACGTCGAGGCCGAGCGGCAAACCTACGCCCAGGCATTTCAGGAGATGGCGGACCAGTTCGCGGATGTCGATTTCTTCGTCGATGAACTCATCACCGATCCGCGACAGATCACGGCGCTCGCTGATCAGCTTGCTCAGGCCGACGGGATCCTGGCAATCCATCTCAAAATGGGCGTGGGTGGGATGCTGGCGGAAATTCTTAAGACCGGTCGCCCCACGATGTTCTTCGCCGTGCCCTATTCCGGGCATGAATGGGCTGGCTTCGGAACAATGCTTCGCCAGGAGCAACCGCCACTCTTCGACGCCATCCTCAGCGAGGACAAGCGCGATCTGGCGGCCGCCGTGCGCCCCATCCGGGCGCTGCACCATCTCCGGGAAGCGAAGATCGTCAATGTGACTCTCCGCCAGCCCGGTGAATTCCATCAGGCCGTCAAGGAGAAGTTCGGAACAGAAATCAAGCATATCGGTCTGGAGCCCGTCGTGGCAGCGTACGAAAAGGTCAGCGACCAGGAGGCGGAAGCGGAAGCCCAGCGCTGGATCGAAGGAGCAAAGCAGGTGGTCGAGCCCAGCCGCGAGGAAATCGTCCGCGCCTGCAAGCTCGCGCTGGCCTTTGAAAGGCTTCTCGATGAAGAAGACGCCACCGTGCTCACTGTCGATTGCTACGGCACGATGTGGGACCGGACGATCAAGCTGCCGGCGTATCCCTGCTTGGGCTTCTCGCGGCTCAACAGCATGGGTCTGGGGGGCATTTGCGAGAGCGACCTCCGCTGCGCTATGACGCACATCATCTTCCAGGGGCTGGCCGGTAAACCCGGCTTCATCAGTGACCCCACCGTGGATCAATCGACGAACACCATCATCCTTGCCCACTGCATGGGAACGGTGAAGATGGACGGTCCCAACACGCCCACCATGCCCTACAAGATCCGCTGTGTGCTGGAGCGTCAGGAAGGCGTGGTGCCGCAGGTGTTCATGCCGGTGGGTCAGCGGGCGACGCAGGCCCTGTTTGTCGATCCCAACACGCTCCTTTACTTCACAGGGGAGATCGTGGCGGCTCCGGATGTTGAACGCGGTTGCCGCACCAAGATCACAGTCAAGGTGGATGGAGATGTGGAAAAGCTCTGGCGGAACTGGACGGCCGGTCTCCACCGCTCCACATGCCTGGGGGACATCACCAAGGACCTCGAACGCTTCGCTCGGCTTGCCCGAATGAAGCTCATCAACGAGCTGGCATAGGACGGCAACGCATTTTGGGGAAGTTAAGCGAACTCGGGGCGGAACAATCGGGAAAAATCGCCGCTGTCGTAGAGAGGACCACTGGCGTCCTGAATGAGCACGAACCCCGGCGGCTGGGTACGGTGGAGATGGTTCCAGCCGAACACTTCCCCTCCGTGTTTGATGGCCATTTCGCGAAAGTGGTAGCGAAGCTCCCAGCAAAACAGCGAGGCGCCTTCATCGAAACTTCCCCGAAAAAGCTTGTTCGCATCGGCGCCGAGGAAGAGGAGCGTACCTGCGGCCGCCCCGAGGAACGTATCGCTGTTCACCGTTCCCTGGAGTTCGCGGATCGCCTGCCAGGGTGGTCCCACCACCTGGCGCCAGATGAGCCAGTGATCGGTGTAGGGAACGAGGTGCGAAAGCGGCAGTTCGGGGGGAAGCGGCGTTTGGGGGTCGTCTTCGGCGACGAATCCACTGGCCAACAGTGGCCGCTCCAAAAAGCCGTGCTCCATGCGGTAGCTGAGCTGGGTTTCACTCGGGGCCACCGGCCCATCGGTACGGTCCTGCGGGGGAACACTGCGGTATTCGACCACCGCCCGGGCAAACGATCCGGTGTAACTGGCCAGGTCCTTCAGCAGATCCGTGCCCGCCGCTTCGTCCGCGAGAAGGCTTTCTGGATCGGCCGGGGAAAAGGCGACGGAAACGGCGAACACGCCTTCCCGGCCAGGGTACCGAACCCACGGTTGCCCGCCGTGAACCGCGGCATCGCCGAGAATCTCCGCGGCGAAGGCATGCCGCTGTTCCCACGGAACAAGAAATGTCCGTCGAGCCGTGAATCCCTCGACGGTGTAGCGTTCCTCGGGGGAGACTGCCAGTTCGCGAAAAATCACGCCCATGAAAAAGGCCCTCGCGTTTTCAAGATGTCTTTATCATCCGGCCTTGACACCGACGAGGATGAGATCGTAGGTCACGCTCCCTGATTCCGCCGCCAGTTTGAGGTTTTTGGCCGATGCGCTCACCGACCAACCCGCGTTCGGGTGGACCACCAGCAGGACACCACCGGGGACAACGCGGAGCGTGTGCGTAGCGGATGAAAAAGGTCCCGGCCAGGGGTTGGTCGCGGCTCCGCCGATAATCAGATTGCCGGCGCTTTCCTTTCGGTTGATCACATAGAGGGCCTTCACGCTGGCAAAGGCCTGGTTGACTGATGCATTGAACAGGGTTCGAGAAAGGGCCGTCAGGTCCCATTCGTTGCTCGCCCCGCTGGCCAGGGTTTTGCCAAGGACGTACCACACGGCATTGGCCTGGCCTTCGTCCGTGCCTTCCTGAAGCGAAACTCGCCACAACCACTGGTTGCTGTCGATAACTGCCGAGCGGTCCTGTTCATCGCGCCAGGTCCAGCCCACTTTCGATTCCAGGGAACTGCGAAAAATCGTTGTCATCTATTGGCTCCTCGAGCATCACTTCACTGACCCTCACGGCGGCACGGGTTTCGAGAAGCCCGGCCGCTCAACGGATCATCACGTCGTCACAACAGGTCGCAGGGCGAGGGCGTCAAACTCCACGGTTCCCCACCAGACATTGTGTTCCTGATCTTCGATTCTCATGCGGCGGTAGGTCACGCGGACGACCCGGCCACCGTCTCCCAGGTCCAGCGACGCCCCGTGATACACGCGCCGTACAGCGTCCAGCGATTTTCGGAGGTGATCGAAGCTCTCCGACCAGAGCGTCACCTGGATGTGGACACGGTCCGCCCATTCGGGCTTCGCGGTAAGCCAGGCACGCTCTTCCGCCAGGCACCGCAGGCAGGCACCGGGGAGTCGCGGAGGAGTCTGACAGCCGGTCCAAACATTTTGCGGAGGAATGAGGCCAACCAGCGTGGCATCTTCCGACCAGCGTGTGTAGAGGGCGTGTTCCAGCCGGAGCATCGGCAAGGCTCCTCCCAGGGGGAACAAATCTGCGGGTTTATGAAACGTCTTGCGTGATCGGGTGGACATACAGGACGGTGGGATGTCCCGGCAAGCCGGGCCGCTCCACTCGATCCACCCAGTACAAAACCCCAGCAGAGGTTTTCAGGCGAAGCGTCCGTGAGGGAAGCTCCGCCGCCACGAGAACGCGGTAGGTGGGTGTTCGACCTTCCGCATTGGGCGTTTGGCTCTGGGAAGAATGGAACTGAATGGGAACGCCGGTGAGATAGGGCCGCCAGTGGATCACCGGCTCGCCGTCCGGTCCTTGGGTGGTCTCGGCGACTTCGACATCCGCCGATTGGGCCGCCGAAAAGGAAGCCGCCCAGTCACGTGTCCAGAGGACAAGTCGCCCCGTGGCCGCTGCCGAGACCACGAGCACCGTCCACCGTCTTCCAGTTGCATCATGCAGGACGTCGCCCGGCCGAGCCGGTCCCGGGAGGCGTCCTTCGGGGATATGCCACACGCCGTCCGCACCCACCCAGCCGTTTCGGCGGTCGATGCGTGTCGGTGACACCGGGCGACAGATGGCCCCCGCGACGGTCACACCCGGCGGGCGTCCCCTGCGCCAGTAGGTGATCGTCCGACAGCCGTCCGCGAAATCCTCGGGCAAATCCCAGGCAAACAGCTCATTCACCGGTGGGCTCCTCATGTCGTACCCCGAGAACGCCTTTCGCAGGGCGTTTTTCGGGCAAGTTGCGTGTCACACCACTCCACGACGGCTGTCAAGCGTCCCAGGTATTCCGACCATGACACCCGCTGCCCGTCCAGCTCATAACTGGGTTTGGGTTGTGCGGTCACCTGCTGGATGATGGCGAGGGTTTGCGAGCGGATGAGTTGTAACACGTCTTCGTCGGGCATCAGGTCAACTCCTCGGATTCAGAATCGATGCTGGAAGGTTCACATTAAATGGCACGAACACGGAATCGCACGACGATTTGCTGGCCAGTTTGGGGCGTCAGGCGATACTCGATCCGGTACGTCCGCTGGGCTTCGGGAAAGGCCGGGGCCTGGGTGACATCGAGGATGTGGCGAAAGTTATAGCCGATCTCGTCCACGTCCCAGAGCGCATCCTTCTGAAGTGTCGCAAGCACCACGGCGGAAGGTGTGAGGGGCACCTCCCAATGGCCGGAAACAGGGTTCAGCGATGTGGGATCCTCATCGTCGATGAGAGCCACCGAATATCTGGCCGCGGTGATCTGAGCCGGTGTGATGGGGTTGCCGTCGGCACCGAGCACACGGGCCAGCAGGGTGGCCGAAGCCTTTTGGAACACAATCCCGTAAATCTCAGCGGCGTCAGGCATGATCTTCTCCTTGCCATCAGATCAAAGATTGCGAGCCATCCCAGCCGCTACGTGGCCTGCTGAACAACCTGTCACGGCCCCCGGGCAAAAGACGGCTCCCTTGCCAGCCGTTGCCCTCCAGACGTTTCCCGCCACCGCTGGAAAACGTGGCGCTGGGCGGATTGCCGGTGGGGGAGGAGGTGGCTCCGGCTGCGGATAGATGATGCTGGGATGATCCGTCCAGCCCGGATTGTTGAAAGCTGTCAGGTCGTACAGCCCGGCCAGGTGGTCACGGTCGTCGTTTCCGAACGGGCCACCAAGCGGCCAATAGGCAACAAGATCGCCAGGCCTGACGAGAAGGGGCGAATTGCCCGCGGCCAGTTGCCCGATCTCGGTGGAGTTCAGAGCGACCTTCCACACAGCAGCCTCGGCGGCATACCCGGCGAAGTACGCCATCCAACTCCCCTGACGTTCCCACGCCCCGATGAGAATCCGATCCACGGTCGGCACGGCCAGGGTGGTTCCCTCGACGCTACCGGGCACTCCGTCGAGATACACCATCCGGGAGCTGGCCCCCGTGAACACCCCAGCCAGATGACACCAGCGGTTGAGGGTGAACGTCGTGCTGCTGCGGGCAATGGCGAAGGTGTTCTGATAGGCGGTGACAGCCGCCGCCTTCATCCCATCAGGTCCCCGAAGCTGGAGGAACCACCCTGTGCTGTTGTCCGCAGACCGTGCCAGACTCAGCACGTCCTCATACAGGTTGCTCCGCTGGGGATAGACCCACAGTGCCAGTGTCAGGGGATAGGTGAAGCTCAGCGCTTCCGCACGGCGAAGAAACTGATTGCTTCCGTTAAAGGTCCGCGCCATGGCCGGCCTCCCGTGAATCGGATCTCATCGGCGGTTGTTCATCGCACAGAGAAAGAATCTGCCGGCTATGTCAGGCCGTGCAGCGGACCACATAGCGGGGGTCGAGAACAGCGGGCGTTCCGCGCTCGCTGGCTTTGAAGCGCACCACAATATCCTGAGTGAAGTCGGCTTCACTGCCGGGCGCCGACTGTGTGACCGTCAGCGGCCAGTTTTCCATGTAGGCGAACGCCCGGGCAAAATCGCCCAAAAACCACCATGTCTCGGCTGCTGTGGGGCTGACTCCCGAGGCCACAATCCGCTGATAGAGGAGCTGGCTGTCAAACACGCGGTAGTCCGCCAGCGGATTGGGGGAAGTCGTGGCGCTGGGGGAACCATCTGCCGAGAAGGTGATCGTGGTGGCGTGGAAGATCCGCCGGGCGGTGTGTCTCAGAGCCGTGGGAACAAGCACGGTGTTGGGCCGAATGAGAATCGGCTCATTGGTGACGGGATCCTTCATCTGGGCGAACAGTTTTTCGGCTTTGTCCACGCTGACCCAGTCCTGGAGAGGATTCTGTCCCAGGGCATTGACCCAGGGCCCATTGTCGTTTGCGGCGTAATACGTGTTGTAATTGACGCCGTTATGCTTGTAGGTATTCACGGCCCCCAGGACGACATCGAGAATGCGACTTTCCTTGCGACGGCCCAGCGTTTGCCCCACTTCTGCCGCCTGACGCAGCACGAGATGGGTGCGGTCGAAGAAGATGGCCTCCCGGGTGATGGGCACGATGAGACCGTGCTTCGTCGTGGCTGGTGTTTCCACGTAGCTCTCCCCAAATCCCACCTGGGGGTAGGGCATGCCGGGGTGGACCTCCGTCAGGGTGTCCGGAACGCTTGCCATGGCGGGAAGTTTTTCGCTGTCGAACCGGGTGGGAATGGTCTGCACCAGGCGGGAAGCGACAAACGCCTCGTGCTGATACGCCTGGAGAATCTTGGAATAGATCACCTGGCCGGTCACGTTGAGGAAGGCCGTCACGTCTACTCCGTCTCCGGCTTCCAGCAGGGTCACGGGACCGGCTTGCCGCGGATCGAGGGTCTTCACCCACTGATGGCCGTCTGGAATCAGGGCTTCGGCGAGATCGCGGAGGCTGAAGTCTTCCGGTTGAAGGTGCCCCTGTTGGAGAGCCTCGGCCAGATGAGCCACGGTCTTCTGCGGACCATCCAAGTCATAACGGCGACGCAATTCACGATAGGAAATCGCGGGCATACTGTTCTCCTGCAAGGAATCGAGCTTTCTTTTTCTACAGGACAAAGGAAACAACCTCAGACGGTGCTGTTCGCTCAGGCGGTTGTGCCTTTCACTCCGCCCGCCATGATCGTGGAGCAAACCGCCACCCAAACTGTGCCGCTGGCAGCGCGGACCACGCGCCCCACGGCATTATCGGCCACGGTCACCTTGACGAGCCGCTGGTTTTCGAGGGCTGTCCCGGCATCGTTTTCATCGACACCCACCCAGTCGCCAAGCCGCAGCGCAGTTTCCGGTGTGGGGAATTCGAAGACGCCGGCCGTCGCCACGCGAATCGGGCTGGCACTTCCCGCAGGGCTCCGCTGCATCGCCACCCCCAAGAATTTGGAGGCGAACAGTTGCTGGTTGGCGGCTTCGTTGCCCTGGTCCGGCTGAAGCGACGCCGGTTTGGCGTCATCGCCATCCCAGTACACAAGATCGCCGATTTCGATGACGGTGGTGCTGTCCACCGGTGCAACAACCGGCTGGGTGTCGCCATAGCGCCATCGCATGACGTCAGACATGGAAAACCTCCTCACAGTGAGAAACGGAACATGGGGACGGCGTGGACGCTGTGCCGCCCCGTTGACCACCATCACACGACACAGGTTTTTGAGCCTTCCAGGTCCTGAATGGGGAACGCCAATCGGCTCCCTTCGGCAAATCCTTCGAAGGGGTACGCTTGTCGTGCCCGGGCAGAGAAATGGATCATCAATCGGTGTTCATCGCACCCGACAGGCGGGTCCCTCCGAAAGAGACTCCTCCGGGCTGACGGGAGTCTCGTCCTGGGCCGACGTTGCGTCGTCGCCCCGTGTTAAAAAGCCCTGTTTTTAATGGCCCGGGCAAATTCCTCGGCAGTCAGTTCGACGTGCTCGCGCAGTCCATCCCGGGATTCCGGATGAAAAAGTTGTTTTGGGCTTATTCGGCGGGCCGACTCCACGAGTTGATGAAGTTCCTCCACCAGCCGGGATTGATGCTGCTCGCTGGCGTCGTCAAGGAGTATCCGCCAAAGGACGTCTCCGAGGGGGACCTTGCCCGGTTCAGCATCCCCGGGTGGTTTCAGGAATGAATCCGCCAGGCGACGGCGGAGCGCAAGTTCCCGCCGGAGCCGACGGACCTCTTCTTCCAGGTCCACCGGAGCTGCCGAATCGATCGGCGTGCAATCCTCGACCGGGAAACTCTCGGCCGGAGTGTTTTGCGACTCGAAAAGCCCTTGAGTTGAGGCAGGATCCGCCACCACATCGACACTCAGCACTCGCAGAATTTCATCCACCACAGTGATGTCACCTTCGCGATGAACGCGGGCCAGCACATTGTGGGAGAGGCCGACGTTCTGCGGGGCGTGCTGGGCATCCCAAATCAGTCGCTCCGCCACATCATGTTTGGGGTTGAAGTACAGATCGGCGAACAGTCCCTCACCTGCACGGTAGTGCACGTGGCGCAACAATCCCAGCCGATCGCGATAATCCCGGGGTGCCGCCGCCTCTCCCTGCGGATGGTTGACGTTCACTTTGGCCCCCTCGTAGAGCGGCACCGCCGTGCGAAGGGCCTCCTCGGTATACCGCCGGCCATTGCGGGACTGAAGTCCCAGGACTTTCACGCCTCGGATGATCCCGGCCGCACCATCCACCTGCACGGTGTGATCACCCCAGCCAAGATACTCGCGGAGATTCACTTCACTCATCACAGCACCTCGCTACGTTTGCAACTGTTGCGTGTCTGATCCGGTATGCTCGACTCTAAGCCCGCGCGACTCTCCACAGGTTCCGGTGGCGTTGGCAGGGATTCAAAGTTCCTCACCCGACGGCGGCTCGACGTGCGGATTGGGGACCGGTAATCCGTGGCGAAGCGCCAGTTGCTCCCGGGAAAGGGCGCCGCAGCGGAAAAGAATGGCGTCGGCCTGGGCCTCGCGGAGCCGATCACGAACACACAGAGAGGGCGGAATAGCCTCGATGGTCAGTGCCTCGAGAACGTTTTTCGGCAGACGGCCATGCTCGGCCGCGGTGCGCAGGGCACGCTCCAGAACCTCGCGATCGGCCTCGATCATCTCCTGCTGGAGCCGCTGGAACATTTTCACGGCGGGTCCCTCAGCCACCAGGGTGGAGGCGTAATTCGCGTTGGAGGCGTCGCTCGTGAGCATGAACTCCGGCATGACGAGGCGGCTGGCAATCGCCCGCAGCTCCGCCTGAAGAAGTGTCACATAGCGAGCGGCATCGATCGCGGCGACCGGAAATTCATACTCAATGCCGGCTGTGGCATCGAGGATGGTGCCCGGCGCGAAGTGTTCCACCGAAGTTGGCCCGGCGTGAGAAGTTGGTAGTGCTGATTGGGTTTCCCGATCAGCGAGAAAGCGTTCCACACTGCTTCGTCCTCCGGCGTGCTTGCGGATCAGCGCCACGGCCGACTGGAGACCGGCCACCACGCTCATGTTTCGGAGGAGTTTTTCCGCCCGGCGAAGATTCTTCCGCACAGGATAGAAGAGGGGAAGTCCGCGTTTGATGTGGCTGTCCACATTCGCCCGACGATGCTGAATGTCCGAACCCGCGACGAATTTTTCATCCACCCAATAACCGCGGACTGTTTCCACATCATGGGGATCAGTGACGATCCCGAAGCTGTGTTCGGGCCTGCTTGTGTAGCGGGACGGAGTGCGGACCTGTTCGGGATCGACGAAACGCACTCGCAGGACGCCGTCGTCACTGGCGAAGTACCGGAGAACCACTTCTCCGTCCCGATCCATCCGGAGCATGATCTCCTGCTGACGGCGGTGCCAGCGGTTTTCGCGGAGGAATTCGTCAAGAACAGTCTGAGCGGCCCGAAGAAGATTTTCCGGAGTGTGTTGCGAAGCGCGGCTTATCACCCGATAGCGATGGCCTGTGCCGACCACGTAACTGATGCGGTTTTCCTGGGCGTTGATGGCGAATTCGTTTTCCAAGAGGAGACGACGGCATTCGTTTCGAATCTGGTCGAGCTGGCTTTCGCTGGTGTACGGGACGCGGGACGGTGCGGCCCCGTGTGGCCCCAGCGGCCACCACTCGGTGCCGTCAGGGTCGTCATCGTTGTCCGCGGAAATCCAGCCTTCGAGCAAGTTGCGAACGGCACGCCACAAAGCGCGCTCGGAAGTGTTCAGGGTGTCGCGGACAGGCATCGGTATGAGCTCCTCAAGTCGATCGCAAGGCAGGGAATGGTGATGATCGATTTCGCACAAACGCGGGGCTTTCACTGTGTCGTGTTACTCCACCGACATGCGGGAGATGGTGTGTGTCTCGCCAGGCGAACGGAGGAGTTCGGCGGCCAGGCGGATGGCCATCTCCAGGGCATCCGGTCCGTCGTCGTGATTGGCTGTGGGAAACATTCGGAGCTGTTCCACGAGGAGACGCGTGCCGGCCGAGTTCCGCCGGAAGCGAAGCATCCGTCGCGCCAGGAACGGCCCTAACCGTCGGATCCGCACCACTTTGCTCGTGTGGCTATGGATCATCCAGGGTGAAAACCCTACAAGCCCCTGACGGCGGAACTCCGCTTCCAGCGGTTCGGCGAGCAACTCCTGAAACTGGTTGGCCTCCACCCCGAGCGCATCCACGGGAAAGCGTCGGCACCAGGCCACGGTATCCGCAACGAGCTGCGGAACGGGACGGCGCGCCAGATCGGCTTCCACGTACATCTGACCCCCTGCATCGATCATGAGGACCACCACCGCCGAGAAATCTCCCCGCCTGGAATCCTTGCCCTGACTGGGATCAACGGCAACAACGCACAGGCGGTGTTGTTCGGGCCAGGTGTCGAACCAGATGGCCTCGTCGAAGTAGTCTTCCGGCCATTCGCAGGATTCCGGGGAGACGGGGTGATTTTGCTTTTCCCGGGCGAAGGCCGCCGCTCCCATTTCTGCCCGCTGGCACATGAGCTGGTAAAGGTCCTCCCGCTGGGGCCAGAGGACGACCGCTCCTTCGTCCATTTCCGCCCGATGACGCTCGTAAAACTCCCGTGCATGCTGCGGGGCCTGTGGATCCCGGAGGTCGCTGTAGAGGTTTTCCCATTGCGACCACAGATCCATGCGTGTGGGAAACCGCTCGATGGCACGGAACAGCAGAGTCTTCCAGCCGGGTGTCTGGCTGAGCTGAAGGCCCAGGGCATCCCAGTGCAAAGCCGTGGCCAGGTGGATGACATTGGTCTGCGGGCTCCCTGCCGCCAGGAGCGTTCCGTGAAACCAGGTGCGGGAATGTTCCCGCTGACGTGGCGAAATAATATGGCCATCGTTTTGAAGGTCGTCGGCGAGGATGAGCGTGGGCCGATCGGAACGGTGGCGACGGCCGCGCATCCGCTGGCCGGTGCCAAAGGCTTCCAGCGTGGCGCCCGAGGACAGCGTGATTCTGTCTGCCCGCCAGACGGGTCCGGGATCGGTCAACCGGCCGTAGTGTGATTTGAGCCGCTCGTTGGATTCCAGTTCCCGTTTGATGTTCTCGAGGTGTGCCCGGGCTTGATGGCGGCTATCCGAAACCAGCCAGATGTAGGGCTCGTGCCCTTCCAGCAAACACCACAGGGGATAGGCCAGCGAGGCCAGCGTGGATTTGGCGGACCCTCGTGGGGCCAGCACGTTCAACCGCAGACCACGACGGTCAACCGCCCGTTCCAGGTAACGTGCAACCACTGCGTGCATCCGGGACGGCGGCAAGGCGAAATGGTGGGGAAGAAAGAATCGCGCCCAATCCAGAAGGCACCGGGAGATACCGCTCATCTGGAGGCGTTTCCTGGCGCGGGAGTGTTCCCGGGCGAGCGATTGCCGCAACCACCGAAACGCCTGAGACATCCAGGGGATTTCGTGCAGGATATCGGGCATGTCGGGCCCGTCTTCAGGGTCGGTCTTATTGCCGCGTACCATGTCAATCTTCCGATGGTTCGCCAGGATCATGGGTTTCTCCTTCGTCCCGCCACTGTGCACCGAGGCGATCGAGACGTTTGAGGATCCGCTTGCGGTGACTGGCGATGGGAACTTCTTCCACGATGATGCGGGCGAATTCGGAGATCAGCGTCCGAATCTGTTCCAGCGTCACCGCCTGGGGTGAGCGAGGACCGTAATCTTCGGGATTGAGCCGTTCCAGGGCCCAGGCTGCGGCACGCCAGTACTGCTCTTTTCGAGCGGCGGCTGCAATGTTTTTCATGAACAGGATCTGGGCTTTGGTTTCGGCCTTGTGAAGGGCCTCGGCAAACTCCGGATCGCGCTCTGCCGTGCGGCGAATGGTGGAGGGTGAACACCCCACATACCGGGCCGCTGTCCGACGGCTGCACCCCACGCTGAGGATGGCGAGGATTTCACGCTTCCGGAATTCGTCCAGACCGCGACGCGAACCCGACTCTTGATTGAAGGTGTCAGTTGGCGGACTGGGCATCGACTCAGGCCTTCCAGGCAAAAAGGTTGTGCTCGGTCCGGCTGGTGTGAAACGCAAACAACCTGAGCAACTGGATCAATTCAGGTGGGGGGTTGGCGGCATAGCGACTGGCAGATCCTTTTTTTGCGCCGGCTGACTGCTGGAAACCGCGTGTGTTTTCCCGGAGCGGTCCGACTGCCCCTGGTATTCGAACGAAATGACGGCGCGACCCCGCGAACCGCGGTACCGCGGCAGATTTCTTCCGCCACCCCGCGAACCATGTTTGCGAACGGCAACCAGGCGCCAGTCAGGAGAGCGCTGGCAATGGCGGATGATGGCCGGGTGGGAGGTCGTGATCCCGATACGGCAGCCGCGGCGGCGATACAGCCGGGCAATGGTGTCGAGAACCGCCGAGCCAATCCCCATGCCCTGGTACTCGGGCAGCACCACGAGGCGACTGATTCGGAAGTAACCTCGATTTCCCACCTGGGAGGCGACGGCACAGAATGCGACAGCCTCACCCTGCCATACAGCGAGAAAACACTCAGCGGCAGCGGGAAGCGAGCCGCTCAGATAGTGATGACGGCGATAGGCCCGCCACGCCTCGCGCCCACAGGGGACAATCGCCAGCGTGATGGGAGGTCGTGGAAGACACCTCCTTGTAAACTGCCGCGTCGCCATGTCGATGACCCAATGCGGGGCCAGCCATTCGATGATGTCGTAATGACAGGTGACGGCGACGAAGCGGCAGGCCAGCTCGCCACGCTGCATCCGGCGGTGAATTCCGGCGGCAATGGCCCGGGCTACATGCCGATCCACCACGCTGGTGAATTCATCGCAAACGACAAGGGGCAGGTGTTTGTCGGCATCGGGCGGAAGGAGGCGGTGCCAGCGCTCCACGGCGGCTTCCGCGGACGGGCAGGCGTGAGACCGGGCCAAGGCCCATGCGAGGTCGCAGCGGGCTTTCTCACCGTTACTGAGCAGGTGGTACGGCCGCAACCAGGCCGGCGGTGAAGCAAATCCCACTGTGGTGAGCAGGCCCACAATCTGCTTGATGGAAAGATCGGGAAAGGCGTCGATGACGGGCCGATCGCTGGGCCAGGAAAAACGGGAGAGGACCCGATCGCCAAACAACCAGCGGGCGAGCGTCGATTTGCCACTTCCCGACGGTCCCACGATGACCCCCAACCGCCAGTCCTCTTTCTGCGGAGGAATGGTGAGGGTGATCGTTTCACGGGACGCCTTCTGCAGATCGAGGTCGAACATTCCCGCCACCTGGGCCACACGGAAACTGTTGGCCACCGGACTTTCCAGGGTCAACTCGATCACGAACGGTTCAGACATGGGGTTTTCCCTTTCATCACGCGGCGTGTGCTTGAAGTGGCCGGTGTTTTGCGTTGGGCTATCAGCCGGTCTACAGCGTGAGCAAGCGGCAGTTGTATCCTTCGGCGGAGAGCCGCTCGAACACCTCGCGCTGCTGCTCTTCGTCCTCGCATTCCACGACCACCTGAAAGCTCTCCGGGAGCGATTGCGGCAGGACAGGGGAATCCGGAGACTCCTCGTCATTGCCAGGGACGGAAAGCATCTCATGGAGCAAATCGCGGAGGACGGGGCTTTGAAGATCCAGTTCGCTGGCAAGTTCGGCAAGCGCTTCGGTGTCGGTTTCAGCCAGGTTGGCCAGGGGGTCCAGCAGGGCCAGTAACTTGGCCGCCTCCTCCTCGTTGAGGTCCAGAATGAGCACCGGGACAACGGCATCGGGAGTGGTCTCGGCGCGGAGATGACCGTCGATCAACTCGAGGGTGCCGTCGGCCAGTTCCCGGGCCAGGAGGGCGTCGGCATAGCCGATTTCCGCCAGGATTCCGCGGAGGGCTGCACGCTGTTTGTCGGGATGGATGCGCCAGTTGCGGGGGTTGGGCCGGAGATCTCCTGCCCGCACACGCCGCAACTCTTTGATCCGATCACGGATGTGCATGGTTGTCTTTGCCTATACAGGGGTCAGGAAACGGGAAAATCACCTGGAACTTCGGGGATGTCTCCCAGTTGCTCTTCCAACGTCCGCAGGCGGCCTTCCCAGCGGGCGGAGTCGAGTTGGCGCTCGTGTTCCAGATCGCACAGGGCATCCAGACGTTCGCTCAGCGCCGTCATGCGTTTTTCCAGGTCCTGGAGCTTGCTGACGGCTACGGCGAGCCGTGCATGGACCATGAGCATCCAGGGTAAAAGCACTGCCACGCCAGTGGTCACAAGGGCCGTGGCAAACCCCCAATCAAGCGGCGACATGGTGTGGGCTCCTTAACCTGGGTCGTTGAGTGTGTCACTCAGCTTGAAGGCGACGTCTTCTGATCTGATGTTGCGTCCGTGGAGGTCGATTCCCTGGAGGAAAGGGCCTCTGCCACCCGCTGACGCAGCCGACGCTCGAGAATTCTCAAACCAAGTCGGGCCGCAAAGGCCAGCGCGATGGACGGTGGACCGGTCCATCCCAGGGCCGTCAGCACGGCAGGGAGGATTGTATCCAGCCAGCCGGGGCCTTTTTCGGCGAGAAGATCGGCGGCTGTCTGCCGGATCACCGCCCGAATGTTTTCCGCCCCGACCACCTGCTCCGCCCGTTCCACGCGCTCCCTCAATTGGCTCACCAGCGAGGTTCGCCCTTCGAGTTGCCGGAGACGCTCGCTCAGAGGTTCCTCGCTTGCGAATCGGGCTTCCACTCGCTGGCGGAGTTCTTCCAGCCGTGCTTGCAGTTGCGCGAGCAGTGAATCTGGCGGGCTCTGACTTCCGTCGATCGGGTTGCTCGGTGGCCCGGATGGAGAGGGCGCCGCCTCCTGCGGAGGAATCGGCACGAGAAGGTTTTCCGGCGATCGGGGAGCAGGCCGCTGATCACCGAAAATCCCGGCGAGAAACTGGCGGATTCTTCCGCAATAAGTGCCCACGGTGCGGTAGCCGTCTGTCCCCCACAGAATGGCCACCACGCGACCTGAGCTGTCAAGGATCGGTCCGCCGGAATCGCCATCGCGGGCAGCAGCCCGGATCTGGAGTGTTTCCACACCGGAACTGCCGGCCGTTTGGACATAGCCGAGAACTGCTCCCTGCGCCACTCTCAGTGATCCGTTGGGTCCGAATCCCGCCAAAGCAACGACATCGCCTGGCCGGGGAACCGTCTCGGCGACGGCAGCCGGGGCGTTGGGTGGAGCCGCAATGCCAACAACGGCGAGATCATCGGGGGCACTCCGCGCAATAAGGCGGCCCTCATAAGTGGCGTAGGCCGAGCGGTTCGGCAGCCAGACGGTCAATCGGCCAACCCCCTCACGGAAAAGATGGTCGCAGGTGAGGATCCAACCCCACCGGTCATCCTTGCGGATGAGCACACCCGAGCCGTAAACGGCTGTTCCCGAAGTGAGTCTGTTTTCAATTCGGGCGACGGATTCCGTGGGTAAAGAGTCTTTCGGCAGGTTCCCAATGGTGCGGCTGCCCACGACCTGTGGAAGGTCGGCGCCGGATTGATAGGGTGCGGCAGGGGCGGGGCAAAAACCCTGGGCACATCCCTGGGCCAGCGTTACCCGTTGTAATCCACCAAGGCAGATCGCAATGGCCACCAGTCCCGCGATCAGAACTCCTAGCCAGGAGCAGATTCCCCTGGAGCGTCTGGCTCGGGGGTTTGGCGGCAGACAGTCCGTGGGTTCGTCATCAGGGACGAGGGTGGCGCGGTAGCGGTAAAAGGGGCTCCGCGCCAGATCGGCCGGTTCCGTTGCTTCATCGGCCAACTGGGGCACAGGATCCACGCCCCCACCAATCCGCGTGGCTGTGACGCACGCCTGGCTGCAAAACGGGCGGGACAACGTTGATTCCCTATCGTGCAGCTTCGGACGACAGAAAAGTCGAAGAAGCGGCAGATGATACCGGGCGACGCGGAGGATGCCGCCGTAACCGTACTGCTCTCCTGCAAATCGGAGCATGAACTGGACCGTTTGCTGGCGGTCGAACTCGGGCCAGCGGCCGTCAGGGTCGGCCTGGTACACGTCGATTCGGCCAGGATAACGATTGACCTGACTGGCCAGCGTGACGACTCTGCCCCCGTAGAGGGCGCGGACTTCCAGGCAGCAGAGCGTTTCGCCCCACCATCCGGCGAGGGCTGCGTGCGAGTGTTCTCCGCGACCGACGACGGCAATTAAGTCCCGCCGCCGGAAGAGGAGCAGATCGCCATCGCGGATCCACTCCTGGGCTTGGTTCAGGGGTACGTGAAGACGGACGGTATGCATCAGGCGGCCCTCCGCAGTTCGCTTGGCACAACCAATGCGCCAATCCAGCCATCGCCTCTGGGTTGGCTTTCGAAGGAGGCCTCAAGGTTGGCGAGATCAGTCTCGGTGGGGGATCCCAGAGCGGTGAAAGGATCGTCGTCGAGCCAGGTATCGTGCGAGTCGCTATCGGGTGACCAGGCGGGGTCGGCATCCGGTTCGCCCCGAGCGAGGGCCGCCGCACGGACTTCCAGGTAGCGTGCATACTCCGAGCCGCGGAGTTCCACGCGGGGCGGCCCATCTTCGGTGGCGGGGAGCGGCGGGATTCGGCCTGCCTTTTTGAGCCGCCGCACTTCGCAGGCGCGGCAAGGCATTTCCACCATCGCACCGCATTCCGGACAGCGTGCAAGGATCGGCGTTGTCTCGTCGTTACCGTGGCGGGCACGGTGACGTTCGAACCATTCGCCCGAGGCGATTGCCTTCACGGTGGCGCGACTGACGCCGGTGAGCCTGGCGACCTGCCGCTGGCTCATCTTCTGATCAACCAGGAGAGAACGGACTTTTGCAGCAAGGGCGGGCGAGATCACGACGGCCTCCGTTAAGGTACAGGTCCCTTCCAATCCCATAGGTTGACTTAGATGTACATATGTACACTATCGCGCTACAAAAATAAGGCAGGCGATCTGCGACGGGAAAACCAGAGGGTGTCAGAGAGCCCTTTCAGACTGGTACCTTAAGACTTCGCACGAGATCGACCTGCCCACGTGGTACGTCGGGGTTTTGGTTAAGACGCCGCCCAGTATATCACACGAAGTGGACTAATTGCAAGCATGACGAGGGAATCTTTTCAGGCAAAAAATGTCCATTTGATGCGCATCTGACGCGTGGCAGGGGTGATGTCAGGTGGGAGTGGAGCGAAGGCGAGAGAGGTCCGGGGTATCGAAACTTTTTCGGCTGGCCGATCAGCCTGTATTGGGTTCTGAAGATGGACGATACGTCTCGTCCAGCGCGAGGACGTCGGCGGCGGTCACCTCCAGGGTTGTCCCAAAGGTGACGTTTGCCCGGAGGGCTTCAGCCAGACGATAAAGGTATTGCCGGCGGCGAATCGTGCGCGCCCCCAGCGATTGCGTGACTGGGGTGAGCATCTGAATGTCCACAAGGAGATAGCCCCGAGCCTTGAGGTGGGCGAGGAGATACAGCAGCGCGACCTTGGAGGCATTGCTGATGCGATAGAACATGGATTCGGCGGCGAAAAGCCCACGCAGCGCCACACCGTACACGCCACCGGCCAGCTCGTCAGCTTTCCAGGCTTCGACGCTGTGGGCATAACCGAGTTCGTGGAGATGCGTGTAGGCTTCGATCATCGCCGGGGTGATCCAGGTCGCACCCGCCCGGCCATTCGCGGTGGCACAGCCGCGGATCACCGCGGAGAAATCGCGGTCCACCGTGATCTGAAAATCGCCACGCTTGATGATCGGTCGCAGGCGATGCGGGATGTGGATGTGTTCCCATTCGAAAATCGCCCGGGTGCCCGGCGAGGCCCAAACAATGGGCGAGTCTTCATCGATCGGCCAGGGAAAAATGCCGTGGGCATAGGCGTCGAGGAGCACCTCCGGATGGAGAGTTCCCCCCACCGCCACCACGCCATAACGATTGGCCGATTCTGCTGGTGGAAAAAATCGTGAAGGACGGAAAGGCGACAGGTCATCCCGCATGGCTGCATGGACCGCAGTGCTTTTTGTCTATTTTTGACCATTCTAACAGACGCTCATCGGCCGACGGGATCATAGCCATTGGAAAAGGCATCGGGTGATGCGGTGGTCCCCTGCCCCATCATCGTATTTTCTGCCCAGAGAAACGCGAACATCCACACGCACTTGCGTGGCAGCGGAATTCCCTCGGAAAGACGTGCCTGTGGGGTCTGGTTCACTTTGGAGGGACCCGCTTGTCGGGTCCGTCGCGCCACGTTCGATCATCAATTCCCTTTTCCCGGGCACGACAAGCGTGCCCCTCCGAATGGTCCGGAGGGACCTGCTTGTCAGGTCCGCCTGGATGATCCACCCCAATTCACTCGCACTCCGGTGGGGGCCGTTGATGAATTGCCCCTATCACTGCTTGTATCCGCGGCGTCTCGTCGTTTGCACAAAAATGGGATGTTTCAGGATGGTCCCTGATTGCCTCGTGGCTGACGGTTTAGTCATTTATTGGTCGATGGCAGCTGTTATGGGCTGTAGCCTGCGGCGATAGCGGGGATGACGAAAACTTGCAACATCTGCCCGAGTCTGGCAACAACAGAGAGAAAGGGAGTTGGGGCGGGAGAGCAGGACTCGCGCGGGAGAATTGGTGGAAAGATTTGCTCCGCGAGGCTGTGCGTCCGGGGAACCGGAAGTTTCCCCATCGACCGATTTCTGCGAGAGTGGCCACTGTGGATTTTCTGGTCGGTCGTGATGACCAGGCGGTCTTTTGGATTACTCGTTCATAACGGGATAAGGAGACGGCATCCGTGAGGCAGCATCGTTGCGCGGCATTCGTGCTCTGGTTGATTTGGCAGGTGGTCGGGTTGGGGGTGACGACACAACTCCGGGCGGAACAGGCCTCGGAGACCCCGGGGTTTCTCACGCAGGTCACCTGGGCCACCGTGAAGATCACCAATCCGGGTTCAACCGCTACGGGGTTTCTCGTGGAACTGCCCTCCGGGCCATGGGTGCTCGTCTCGGCTGCCCATGTGTTCTCATCCATGAAGGGGGACCAATGCACGGTCATTTTGCACCGCCGGGGCGACGACGGCCGGATTGTGAAAAATCCGCAAACCGTTCCAGTGCATCGGGAAAACAAGGACCTGTGGGAGAAACACCCCACGGCCGATGTGGCCGTCATCAGGGTGGATTTTCAGCGCGATGCCAACCTGGGGGTTCTGCCCTACGAATGTCTGGCAACGGTACAGGTGCTGGAAAAGCTGCCGCTGGAGCCGGGACTTATCGTGCGCGCCTTGGGATTTCCTCATGCCAATATTTTTAACGGCAATCCGGAAGAGTTCGGCATCGCACGATTGGGCTGCATCGCCAGTTATCCTTTGTTGCCGATCAAAGAAAATCCTCGCTTTCTGGTGGACATGAATACGTTTGAAGGGGATAGCGGCGGGCCGGTCTTCGCGCTCGCCAGCGAAAACAAGGAGACCGGCGCGGTGGCTGGTTATGTCATTGGATTGGTCAGTGGGCAGCACTTTGTGGATGAGGAATTCAAGCTCATCTATCAGAGTGGCAAGTTTCGTCATCGCATGGGCCTGGCGATCATCATGCCATCCGTGTTCATCCGAGAAACGATCGACCGGCTTATGGCCTCAGGGGGAAACTGACCCATCCCGACTTTTGCAAAAATCCGCGACATGCCACGGGCACAATGTCTTGGAGGGGCAATTCATGAATTGCCCCTACCGGAACGCGAGTGAACTGGGGTGGACTATCCAAGGTTGAAAAGCGGACCTGACGAGCAGGTCCCTCCGAGGGGTCGGAGGGGCACGCTTGTCGTGCCCGATGAGGAGGGATGGGTCATCAATCGGTGTTTATCGGACCTGACAGGCAGGTCCCTCCGAAGCAAGCGGACCTGACGAGCGGGTCCCTCCGGGTTGAATCTCGTCCGCGCGCAAACTCTTGTGGCGGCCCACGTGCCCGTTTTTAGAGTAAAAGTGGTGATGAGTCAGAGGGGGAAATTCCGGCCCGTGAGTCGCTTCGACGGCTCACCGCAGTGGCGGATGCGACTGGGCGACAGCTTTCTCCTCCGGCGGTCTGGCTGGCTTCGAAGGTGCGCTGGCCCGGCAGGGAACGAGTGACAGCAGCGCGAACGCCGTGCCATATTGCTGATGATAGTCGTAGAACGGGAAATCCCACCAGGAACCGTCTTTTTCCTGAAGAGGAAGCAGAATGGCGGCCAGACGCCCGTAGAACTCCGGCCGCTCGGACTCGGGAAGTTGTCCGATGCACAGCGAGGCGTAGTAATGGCCGTAGTAAAAGAAGTATCCCGCGATGGCGAAGAAGGATTCATGGGGGATGGGGCGTTTTCGGCCGAGATCGAGCCAGCCATCCCGGGCGAAAAATCGATCCAGCCAGGTGCGGAGGACTTCATCGGTGACCGTGGTATCACCCCACAAACGCATGGCCAGATTACAGGCCTGGGAGCGGCCAAGGCTCCCTGCCGGCATGTTGACGGGATGGAGCGGACGCATTTTCAGGTATTCACCGTAACAGTAGCTGTAATCCGGCTTACGCTGGCGAAGGATGGAGGCTTTCGCACGGTCGATGAGTTTTTCGGGCACCTTGAGCCCCACCTGCTGGGCTTCGTGAAAGGCGACCAGGACTGTGGCCGTCACAAAGCTGATGGTGGATCCGCCGGGTTTTTGAGTGCCGTAATCGAAGTCGTAGTAGGCCCAGCCGCCGTCCACACACTCATAGCGGAGGAGCCGATCAAACTGCGTATCCATTACTTCGCGAAGGACCGCCTGTTTGGCGGGATCGCCCTCGTGACGACGGATCAAGCGGGTCAGAGCCTGGAGAGAGTAGGCATGCGCCCAGTTGTTGTAAATCGCATCGGGCGTCGCGCGGCGGACCTTCGGCAGATTCGCGATGAGCCATGCCTCACCGCGGTCGATTGCCTCCTGAACCTCGGAGCGTGGGTCCTGGACATCGATAAGGGCCGCCACACACAGTGACGTCACGGCCGCGCGAAAGGCCTGATGGGCCCCGGGCACGGGAGCATAAATGTTGAGCCCTTTGGTGTTGTGGGGAGATCCCCAGGAGCCGTCCCGATTCTGGCGAAGGAGGAGGAAATCGACTCCGCGGCGGATTGCCCGATCGATCTCCTCGCGACTCGGCGGCGCAGTGGGCGGCGGTTTGGGGCCCTCGGTGGCCAGCGGCGGTGGCCCGGGCGGGGTCTGCGGAGTTTCGGCAAAGAGCGGTCGGCAGTTGAAAGCCGGCAGGCCCCCACCCACCAATAAGGCCATAAGCACAAACAATCGCCACCGCATGGCTGAGGCCCTCGGAGTTGCTCTTGCAGTCCAGGAGTCGATCACTCTGCTTGATCTGTCAGTTCGAGCTTGCAGGTTTGTCGAGCAGGATTTCCTCACCCTCTTTGAGTCCGCTGAGAATTTCGATTTTGTCACCCACCTGCTCGCCGACTTTAATGGGGCGCTTTTCGTGGGCGTCGCCTTTGACGACATACACGTACCGCTGTTCAGGATCGAGGTCTTCTGTGAACACGGCCTTTGCCGGAACGACCAGGGCATCTTCCCGAACATACACAAAGAAGCGGACCTTTCCACCCATGGCCGGAGCCAACGGCAAAGGTTTCTTGGGGAGGTCCAGCTCCGCCAGGACTTCAAACTGGTTGGGAGCGACAGGGATATGATCAACCTTTGTGACAGCGGCCGGGATTGCCAGGTCAGGGAGAACTGTCGGCTTGAAAACTCCCTCCCGACCGGGTTCCATCCACCGCAGGTCCTCCTCGCCGATTTTGAAGCGAACGGTGGCCGGTGGGAGACGGACCACCGTCATGATGACATCTCCCTTGGAGACCGAGCCACCCGGTCGGAGCTTGCTTTGCAGGGTGCTTGCTCCCGACCATTCTCCACGATTGAACTGGCCATAGTAGACAACGCCATCGCAGGGGGATTTGATTTCAAACAGGGCACGATCAGCCCGGAGTTTTGCCATCCGGTCTTTCGCCCGCTCGAGATCGGTGCGGAGTTGCTCGACGGTCATCCGCTGCTGGAAAAGCAACGATGGCAGATTGATGCGGGACCGCTCAGCTATAAATGACGCCAGCTCGAGGTCCCGGCGGGCGTCTTCATCGCGCCGGGCAAGGTCCATTGTGTGGAACCGTTCATAGCGATCCTTCTCCACCTGATAATAGAACTCCGCGCGTTCGACAGCCTGGCGCTGCCGTTTGAGGATGAACTCCTCGGTTTCTTCAACCAGATCATCTGCCTTGTACATCTTTTCCAGTTGGCGGAGTTCTTCCCTGGCGGATTCGAGTGACCATTCAGCGGCCTTGAGATTCATTTCATAGTTGCGAATCAACAGGTCGCGCTCTTTGGAGAAATAGCGCTCCGTGTCTTCTTTGGTGATCTTGAGATTGCGTTCCACAGTCGCCAAATCGAAGGGAACAGTCTTCTCCATGAGGGCGAGGAGTCGCTCAGCATCCTTGAGGGACTGTTCGGTGGAGCGGAGTGTTCGTTCCTGGTCAGCGATCGCGCGATCGACGTCCTCCGTCTCAAATCGGATGAGCACATCTCCCTGACGGACCTCCTGTCCGTGGTCTACAACTTCTTTCACCTGGAAGCTCGACCAGGTTTTAGCATCCAGGCGAATCTCTACTGGATCGCGTGGTTGCAGCGTGGCGGTGTACGTTTTTTCGATCTTGATCAATTCGCGTTTCGCTTTATAACGCTCTGGCCGCGGTGGGGCGGGCGCCTGAGCGGCAGGGGCAGGTCTTGCCTGTTCTGCCGGTTTGGCCTGAGGCTGCGCGGGCTGGGCGTGTTCAGGCTCACCGGCCTGGCCGGACTCTCCCTCGGCCTTGGCGGCTTCGCCGGACGGAGCCTGCTTCGCGTGGGCCGGGGCATGAGATTCCGCTTTGGGAGCGGGCTTGTGTTCCTCCGCCTCGTGCTTTTCCTCCTTGTTTTGTTTTTCCTCATCCTGATCCTCGGCCTCTTCGAAAACAGCGTGCGATCCAGCGGGTGCGAGGGCCTCACGGTCGTGTTTTTCAACCGTGCTGCCCGAGGCGGCCGCCGCAAAAATCACGGTGAAGCTGATGGCCCATATTCCTCCGAGCACTGTAACGATGCCGCGCGCTTGACTGACGGTGAGACACATTGCAGGGTAACCTCCGCTCAGGATAAACAATCTTGTCAACGACGCAAACTGAAACCTCGGCCGCGACGAAAGGAGAATGATTCCCCGTCCGAGCAGCCATGAGAGTTATTCACACGTGTCTTCCGCATCCGGGTTCCGAAGAATGGTCTAGGAAAGCATAGGATACCGATCTGGTGCAGGCCAGGAACAACGAACCGGCAGTGTCTCCAACCGCAAAGAGTTCCGCCGGTGATTGTTCTATCATAGCCAGTCCAAAGGCGCTTGCCATGGTATTTGTAAAAATTTTTCCATGTTGTACAGTCTCCCTGGACCTGCCATTTTCATCCGACACAGGTCTCCCTTCGCAAAATTGCTCTGCAGACAGACCAAAGCTTGCACTGCCCACAAAACTCCCCTTTTCTTCCAGGATTACCCGAAGATTTTGGAAAACTTTGACGATTCTAACGATTAGCCCGAGTTGTCCGGTTCGATTCGAACTGCCGCTTGGGTCAAATGCAGTAACCGACGTTTTGCAGGTGCGTGGCTTCCCAGTGAGACAGCGACTTGAGCATGTCCGACCCGAGGAGTGAGCAGAGAACGGCCGTTCCAGAGAAGGAATCGCTCGCCAGCGAGGCGACGCCGGTCGGGCCTGATCTCATGGTCTCCGCCCGAATCGACCCTGCTCATTCGTCTGGGCCGGAACCCAACTCCGCCACTCACAACCGCGTCGAAGAGTCGGCCGATCATTCCGAAGAAAACACCTCCCCTGCGGGAACCGGGGCAGTTCCGGACCTTCTTCTGGAAACCGAAGGGCCAGGTGACATTCCGGTCACGCAGGAGCGTCTCCGCCGACAGGCACGGCAACTGGCTGAGTATCTGCGGCGTCGCCAGGCGGATCTCGACCGCCGGGAGGCCCGGTTGAACGCGCAGCTCGCCCAATTGGAAAACGACCTGCGGGCAAGTCGCCTTTTGCTGGCGGAGCGTCTCGCGGAATGGGAAGAGAAACGACGGGCTTTGGCGGATGAGGCGGCGGCCGTTGCCCGTCGCCGGGCCGACCTGGGAGAGCGCGAGGAGCAACTCCAACAGCGGGAATCTCTCATCGCGCAATGGGAAGAAACCCTCCGCCGCCGCGAACAGGAGCTGCGGGAGCGGGAAGAGGAACTCGAACGCCGCAGAAAAGACCTGCTGCACCGGGAAGCCTCCGTCCGTCTGCGGGAAGAGGATCTCACGGCCCTGGCGGTCCTTGTGGAGCCGAACTCGGCGACACCACTTGAGGCTGTGCCCGGTTCCGGCCAGAGGCCGTCCCACTATGAGGAGGCCGAGTTACGTCAGTTGCTGGAGGAAGCCAGAACCTTGCTCAAGGAACTGCGGGAGGCACGTAAACGTTTCCGGCAGGAAGAGCGGCAATGGCGACGTCAGTGGGCAGAGGACCAACGGCGGGCCCTGGCCGAACTCGAAGAGCAAAAAGAAGCGATGCGGCGTCGCGGTCAAACCCTCGCCCAATTTCATGAAGAACTCGTTCAGCTTCGGCGGGAAATCGAGGCCAAACAACTGGCGGCGCTCGAACACCACCTGGCCGCTCGGGAGGTGATCGCCGCAGTCGATCCGGACAAAGTTGCAGAGATTATCCAGAAAATCCTTTCCCTTCGCAAAGAACGCGAGGCTCTTCTGCGGGAACAAGCGGAAGAGCAGCAGCACAAGGAACAGCAACTTGCCGAACTCCATCATCAAACAGAAGAGCTTTTGAAACAGGTTCGCGAGGAAAAGGCCCGCCTGGAAACCGCCATTGCCGCACGATGGGAGGAACTCGACCAACTGGCCCAGAAGTTGACCGATCAAAAACGGAGGCTGGCCGAGCAGGCAGCGCGGCTTGCTGAAAAGGAACACGCGTGGCGGCTGCACCGGCTCGGCTACCGGGCCCAGATCAGGGAACTCCGCCGCCAGTTGCGGGAAAAGACCGAACGCGGCTCTACCACCGCCTCGTCCCCGCGGCGGAATGCTTCCGGTACATCAACCTCCTCCGCCGGTTCCCAGGATTGACGGCAAATGTGTCAGCCCTTCTTTTTTGAGTCCATAAAAAACGGGACCTAACCACCCGGGTCAGATCCCGCCGAATCATTTTGCCGTTTCAAGGGCACCGGCCGACAGCGGTGCTGACACGTCCCCACTTTTCCCCGGCCAACAGGAATGCGAACATCCAGCCGGGCTCGCGTGGAAGCGGAATTCAACCCGGACGGACCAACGGTGGGGGCAATTCATGAATTGCCCCTACCGGGGATTGTGGCGCCACATGTCTATGTGACATCGGGCACGACAAGCGTGCCCCTCCGACCTTCGGAAAACCTTTTTCGGTGGAACACGCTTCGGAGGGAGCTACTTGTCAGGCCCGTATTCGGAGGGACGTGCTTGTCACGTCCGCTTGTCAACCTTGGATGATCAACCCCAATTCACTCGCGCTTCGGTGGGGGCAATTCATGAATTGCCCCTACAACGACCTGCGATCATGTTATCTCGGCGGTCCCTGCAAAAGAGGGAATGGATCGAGTAGCGCAGCCATGTGGCATCAGTACTCGCGATCGGTCTTGATGCCGGGCATCGGCTGCGGATACATGCCGATTGCTTCATCAAACTGGACGGGGGCCGGTGAATCCTCGGTGAATTTATCGACATCCGGGGCCAGCTCATGGGGATGATTGAGGGCCTCCTCATAGGTCACGATTCGGCCGAAGTGGGCGGCCATGCGGCCCATGGTGGTTACCAGGCTGGCCTGGACGCCGCGCTCCACCTCGTTGTACGGCTGATCCTTGATGATCGCCTCGATGAGGTCCACCCATTCCATCTGGTAGGGGTTGGGTTCCGGTTGCGGGAACGCCCAGATCAGTTTGTCCTGGCTGAAGTCCTGGCCACTGAACGTGCGGACCCGGCCGGGTGTGTGGGCGGATGTGGAGATGATGCAGCAGCCCTTCGTCCCGTGGCCGTAGCTGGCGAACTCGTTGTGGCAGCCGGCCATCTGTCGGCCGAAGTAGAAGAGTTTTGTTCCGTCGGGATAGGTGTATTCCACGGAGTAAGTGTCGAAATTCTGATCGACGGCATCGCCGCGATAATGTCGGCCACCGAGGGCGTGGGCCTTGACAGGCCAGGCGCCCTTCATCCAGGAGCATTCGTCGATCTGGTGGATGTAGAAATCGCTGTACACGCCGCCGCTGGCCCAGATGAAACTGTGGAACTGCCGGATCTGGTAGCGGAGTTCGCTGATGTTATCGGGTTTGCGGCGGATATTGGCAGCGGGGCCACCCATCCGATAAGCATGGAGGAACTGGATTTCCCCGATTTCGCCATCTTCAATTCGCTTCTTCAATTCCTGACGTCCCCGACAGTGACGCACCATCAACCCGACACCGACTTTGAGATTCTTCTCCACCGATTTTTTGCCGAGCTCGAACATCCGCCGTGACGTGGGACCATCGACGGTGACGGGCTTTTCCATAAACACATTGAGGCCTTTTTCGATGGCGTAGGTGAAGTGCACCCAGCGGAAGGCGGGGGGAGTGGCAAAAATGGCGACGTCGCCCGGGCGCAGGCAGTCCATGGCCTTCTTGTACGCGTCGAATCCCACGAACAGGCGGTCCTCGGGAACATCAACCTGATCGGGGAACCGTTCCTTGAGGTTCTTGTGGTTGCGGGTGACGCGGTCCTCGAACACATCCGCCATGGCCACCAGTTTGATGGGCACGTTCAGAATCTTCTGGACCGACATGGCGTCGCCAGCGGCCCCTGTTCCCCGACCGCCGCATCCGATGAGAGCGAGCTGGATGGTGTTGTTTTCCGCAGCGTGGACAGCGGGAATGGCTGTTCCTGCCAGGGCGGAAAGAGCGGCGACCTGGCCTGTCGTCTTGAGGAAGTTCCGTCGCGTCGTGCCGTGGGTCATGTCGTTCATGCTGATCCTCCCGTCGTTCATCATGATAGGGCTACAAGACACGCCATTGGCAGTTCTGAAATCTTACCGAAAGCAGCAGGCAATATTGCCGCGGGATGGCCCGGTGCGGGGACTTGCCAGTCCATGCAATTCAATCGGAGAGCACGGAACGTGTGGCCAAAACCGATGGATTCATTGTCGCCGGTGAGGGGCGGCTGTCAATAGAGAGGAGGCTTTCGCGCCCCGGTTTGGTGAAGATCTGCAAGAAGCCAAAGGCGCGACGCCAGCGCGGTAGGGGCAATTCATGAATTGCCCCTACCCGCAATAGGGCAATCACGCAACACGCAGTGCCTAGGGACGATTCATGAATCGGCCCGGCCGTTCATCGTTGTTCCATTTGGACCGACGCCAAGGTGGTGAAGGCTAAAGCCTTCACCGAAAAGCGGCGATAAATCGCCGCACTCCATGGAGTGCGGGGCTTTAGCCCCGCTTTCCCCGCGGGACTTCAGTCCCCCGGTGAAAGGCAATGGATGATCGAGCGTTGTATTACGGACGTGACAAGCACGTCCCTCCAAAAAAACGGACCTGACAAGCAGGTCCCTCCGAGGGATGTTCCGGCGCGAAGGGTTTTCGAAAAATCGGAGGGGCACGCTTGTCGTGCCCGGTGAACCGGGATGGATCATCAATCGATGTTCATCGGACCTGACGAGCAGGTCCCTCCGAGGGCGAGGGCCATTCATGAATGGCCCTACCGGATCGCGATGGGGTTAGGGGCAATCCCTCCAACGACTCCTGGTCGCGTAAGCGCTGGTCAGCCAGGGAAGGGGTGGTCCTTTGCAGCCTCGCTTGGAAACAGGCCGCTGGACTTTTGGCTACTTGGCCCAATCACTCAGCCACTCGATGGCGCCGACGACGGCCCCGCGGATGGCCCCGTAGATTGCCCCGCCGATGGCCCCAAGGATGGCCCCGCCGATCGCCCCGCCGATCGCCCCGCCGATGGCCAAGACGATGTCCCCGCTGCTGGCCCCGCCTATGACCCCGAAGATGACCCCGAGGACGGCCCCACCGATGCCCACATAAATGCCCCCGTCGATAGCCCGGGCAATGATCGAGCCGAAGAGATTTTTGGTACGGCGATTACGATACCTTAACGCCCCAACACCCGGTATGTTTAGCGCACCGATGAGATTCTTGATAAACTCATTAGGCTGATCCGAGAACCGTCCGGCCATGCCGCCTTCAAGAGCAGGACTTGGAGGCGGAGTTGGTGGACCAGCGGCGGGAACAGACTCGGCCCAATTCCTAACCCCTACCAGCTCCGCTACCACAACCCGCGATTCCGGCGCCGGTTCCAAAACCGTGGCCTGGCTGGTACCCGCGGCAGGCCGCTCGGAAGTCACGCCCGCACCTGATCGGCCTTCGCCCCGGAGCGCCCTGTATAGGCTCCGCACCCAGGCCGCCGCGCCGTCCCGTGGCCGGTCTTCCGGCCGGGGAGCAAGGGCTTGCCGCACCAGGTTCGCCTCTCCAGGTTGCAGCCCTTCCAACACGGGCCGGCCCGCCCGCTGCCGTTCGACAATCTCCACAGGGTTTGTGCCAAAAGGTTCCTGTCCCGTCCGGAGTTTGATATACGTCGCTGCGAGGGAATAAAGGTCCACGCTCCGCGTCAGCCGGTGCTCCTCCCAGGCCTCGGGCGGCAAATACCCGAACGTCCCCGAACCTGTGTGCGAGGCCGTGCTGGCCCCCACCAGCTTGACCAGGCCCAAATCTCCCAGCTTCACATGCCCGTGGAAAAGCAGCAGGTTCTGCGGCTTGATGTCCCGATGATAGATCCCCTTTTCATGGAGGAAGTCCAGACCTTCTGCCGCCTCGTGGATCCATTTGATAAGCTGTTTGAGAGGAATGCCGGGGTGGCCCTCTTGCTGGTACCTTTTCAGAATGTCTTCGAGACTTCCGTCGGTCGCCAGTTCCCACCGGGTGACCAAATATCCGGAAACCACCCAATAGTCGAGAAGGCTGACGATGTGGGGATGGCCCGTCAGGGACTTAACAAGTTTGAGGTTTTCCAGCTCTTTTTTGACGGCCGGGTTTTGATCGTCGATCGGGTCCAGGGAAACCTTGATGGCAGAGCGGACTCCACTTTCCGATTCGGCTTCCCAGACTTCCCCGAATCCGCCCCGTCCGATTCGTTTGACGAGCCGAAGCTTTTGTTCGTTTTCCAAAAATGCCCGGACGACATCGTCCATTTGGAAGCCCCTCTGGCCAGAAGACAAACACCACCGCCCGGGGAGCGCTAACCGGGCCATTTCCCATTCTAATCGCCCAGTGTTCCCAGCAAAATAACCGACCAACCAACCCCGGAGGGGCACGCTTGTCGTGCCCGGTGCGGAAGAATGGATAATCAATCGGCGTTCGGCGGACCTGACAAGCAGGTCCCTCCGTATGGGGTAGGGACAATTCATGAATTGCCCCTACCGAAGTGCGAGCGGTTCGCTACGCACCCGGTTGTGCAAAGGGCGGTTCGTGAATCGCCGCGACCGGTAATGCGTTTCCATCCGGATCAACCCCAACCTGGTGAAGGCTAAAGCCTTCACGAAGAAAGCGGCGATAAATCGCCGCACTCCATGGAGTCAAAGGGCGGACGTGACAAGCAGGTCCCTCCGGAGCCAAGGGCGCTTCAGGAGTCGTTCCGACCGCATATGAGGGAGAATCTGCGCTTTTTCTCGCCGTATCGTGGCGCGGGGCGGATTGCTGAGTGCTACGGTCCAATAAGAAAGGGCCCGTGCCGGCCTTTATGCCGACGGACGGGCCGCCTGTCGTCTTGCCCAGATGGAAAATCCTCAATCGAGGAAGCCCACCAGCTCCTGGCTGCGGGAGGGCTGCTGGAGCTTGCGAACGGCCTTCGCTTCAATCTGGCGGATTCGTTCGCGGGTCACCTTGAAGATGTGACCGACTTCCTCCAGGGTGTAGCAGTAGCCGTCTCCCAGGCCGTAACGGAGTTTGATGATTTCCCGCTCGCGGTAGCTCAGCGTCTTGAGCACTTTATTGATCTTTTCGCGGAGCATATCCAAGGTGGCGCCGTCGAGCGGGTTCTCCGCGGAGGTATCGGGGAGAAGGTCGCCGAAATGGCTGTCCTCACTGTTTCCGACAGGCCGATCGAGACTGATCGGATACCTGTTCATGGTGAGGACGCGACGGGTTTCCTCGGCCTTGGCGTCGGCCGCCGCCGCCATTTCTTCCAGTGTCGGTTCATGACCGAGGTCCTGATAGAGCTTGCGGGAAACGTTACGGACGCGGCTCATCGTCTCGGCCATGTGGACCGGGATGCGAATCGTGCGGCTTTGATCGGCGACCGCCCGGGTGATCGCCTGCCGAATCCACCACGTGGCGTACGTGCAGAACTTGAAGCCCCGGCGATACTCGAATTTGTCCACCGCCCGCATCAAACCGGCATTCCCTTCCTGAATCAGGTCCAGGAAGCTGAGTCCCCGGTTGCGGTATTTCTTGGCGATGGACACCACCAACCGCAGGTTGCCCTTCGACAGCTCCTGCTTGGCCTCCATATATTCGGCGTAGACCTTTTTCACATAGGCCACGCGGTTTCGCAGGCTGGTTGGGGTTTCCTGGGTGAGGCGGAGAATATCGCGGTATTCCTTGATCCACGGTTCCCGTTCCTTGTAGGGACGGCCGGCCTTGACGTGCTCCGTGATGCGGGCCTTCAACTCATCAACCCGACGACTGAACTCTTCGAGGGCCTTGATCATCGGCTCCAGCCGCTGGGTGCGCAGACCGAGTTCTTCCGCCAGGCGAACCGCCCGCCGCCGGGATCGCCCCAATCGCCGCCAGGCCGCCCGCCGCTCTTCCATGGGCTTGGACTTGCTCAGGGCCGTGAGATAATCCCGGCGATTCCGCTTCAGGATGGCCTGGAGCGTCTTGAGATTGTGGGGCAATCGGCCGAGGATCTGCTGCTTTTCCAGATGGTCCGTCACCGACACCTGAACCGTCCGATCGAAGGGCAGTTTGCCCTCGTCCACCCGCACAAATGTCCGCACTGCCTGCTGCAGGACATAGTCACACTCCATGAGTTTGCGGCGGAACTTAGCGCGGGTGATCTCGATTTTCTTGGCCAGGGCGATTTCCTGCTGCCGTGTGAGGAGCGGGATCTCTCCCATCTGGGTGAGGTACATGCGGACGGGATCGTCGGACCAGGACTCCTCTTCCTCGGCGGTGAGCGGGGCCTCTTCGTCGTCCTCGTCGGCCTCGGCCGCTGCCCGACAGGCCTCCTCGTTCAGTTCATCCTCATCTTCGAGGTCCTCCTCGTCCGGCGCGTACGACTCAGCCATTTCCAACAGTGCCCCCTCGTGGAGCTCAAGCTCCTCTTCATCCTCCATTGGGCGCAATTCCAGATCGTCAAACAGGTGATCGGCTTCGTACAAGGCCATGACTCCTCCAGAACTACTTTCTAACCACCCTGACAACGTGACTGACTCCTCACCACACACCGCGTGCAACCCGGCGAACAGGGAGCTACGGCGAAGGTGTTCTCATGCAATCGCCGGGAAGGGATGATGCGCCGTTGCCACTGCTGATGGAACACTGGCTGAGGGACCCTCATTCTTGGATCACTTGGATCACTCGAATCGATGGATTCCCCGCACTCCCCGTAGGCACACACACTCCGCGCGCACCTCCCGGCAGCAGTCGGAGCAGATCAGCATCCGGATGAGCGGGGCTTAGCCTCCCATGAGTTCTGGTCCCGAATCGCGTTCTCGCCAACACGATTCCACATCAGCACTGGAACGGCCGTGCCCCAAATGTTCTTTAAGGCGGGACTGGTAATCAATTGAGTTGACCCGCGTGCCTCTGAGACCAAGGCTGGGTTCGCAATGGGGCCCGTCGCTCAATTCTACACAAAAACTGGCCGATGTCCAGCGTTAAAATCGAAATTCTCGCTCCTCCCTGACCGTGCTCCGCTCGCAAAAGCCGCAAAAAGCCGGGACCTTCGCTTGACTTCTCAGCCTCCGCGAGCTATACACATTTCCCTACGCAAAATGTCCGTCTCATGCTCGCCAATTTTCACAAGCACCCTGCCCCTCGTTCTGCCCTTGCCCGCACTGGTTTGCCCAAGCTTATTCCCTATTTATCCGACTCCCCGCCCTTCCCAGATTAGGGACGCTGTTTCCCAACGGAACATCTTACCCGGTGTGCCGACGATTTTTCTCGGAGAACCCGGCAAGGGTTTTCGCTCGCCCGAGTGCCGTTCGGCGTGGCATCAGGTTGCCGTGCTCTCCCAACTTGCCCGGCTTTTGAAGGTTTCCCCGGGCATGACAAGCGTGCCCCTCCGATTTTCGGAGGGACCTGCTTGTCAGGTCCGTTGTTCCGCGCCGGATAGTCCAACCCATTACTCACCGGGCACGACAATTGCTTACCGATAGGGGCAATTCATGAATTGCCGCTACCCGGGCTTATGACCTCTCCTGGCCAAGTGACACCGGGCACGACAAGCGTGCCCCTCCGATTTTCGTAGGGACCTGCTCGTCAGGTCCGCTTATTAGCGCCGGATGATCCATTTCGCCTCACCAGGCAGGGCAATCGCGACCCTATCGGTGCTGTGTCCGTCCGACCTTCACGGCTTTTCGCAAGCTTCGCCTGAAGCTCTCACCGCCACTGGCGGGTGGTTCTCGCAATAGGCTTTGAGAGCCGGTGTCCCGCCCTTGAAGGAATAGGCTTCGTAACCTGCCCGCTGCATGACTTCCGCCACGTAAGCCGTTTGCAGCCCCTGCGGGCAGTAAAGTACATACACCCGATTTCGGTCCAATTGGCTGAATTGCTTGAGTAGATCCCAGGGATCCACATGCCGGGCACCTGGATAATGCCATTGCCGATACGCAGTCTCGGGCTGGCAGTCGATGACCTCGGCCCCTTCAGGAACCGTCTCTGTGAATAGATACGGGAGGACCACCTCCGAGGCGGAAAGGCTGCGCAAATCGTACTCCTCCACCCGCTCCACTGCCTGGTGCAGCACGGCGAGATCGATTTTCGCCATCTCCCGATCGAGCGTCTCCGAGGACGCCCCCGTTACTGGATGGTCCGGCGTGAGGGCACAGTATTCCCGCACACGTTCCGATAGAGTGGCCGTTCCGATCCGCCGGGCCAGATGGATGATCTCCTCCTTATCGTAGGTGAGCAAGGGTCGTAAGACCGGCAACTCGCTGCCCGCCTCGATCGCCGCCAGGTTCTTCAGCGTCTGTGAGGAGACCTGACCGATCGACTCGCCCGTCACCAGGGCCACCGCTCCGCTTCGTCGGGCGACCAGGGCCCCCGCTTGATACATCAGCCGTTTGAGAACGATCTGCCAGTACGAAGATCGCGTCTTTTGCCGCATTTCGATGACAACGTCGGTGAACTCGACCGAGTAGAATCGTGGACGTGTGCCGTAACTCCAGTTGTCGGCAAGGACCTTGGCCACCTGAACCACGGCTCGCTCGTAGGCTTTTCCGCCCAGATTGCAGAACACGTAATCGACCGCCACACCGCGGCGCATGACCAGCCAGGCAGCCACCGCCGAGTCGAAACCCCCTGAGATCAGTACGAGGGCCTTTCCCTGACTGCCGATTGGCAATCCGCCAAGGCCGCGGAGCGTCTCCGCATAGAGAAAAGCCCTGTCCTCCTGGATATCAACGTGGACGGTGATCTCGGGTTGGGTCAAGTCCACTTTAAGTGCAAACGGCCGCAGGCCGGCACCCAGGGCCACTTCCACATCCCGGGAGCGGAAAGGATGATTTCCCGTCCGTCGCGCCCGCACGGCAAACCGTTTTCCCCGCACGAGTTCGGCGAAGGCTTCCACGCCCAGGCGGACGATCTCGTCCAGCTCCGCCCGACTAACCCTTTCGATGGGTACAATCGACCCGATCCCCGCGACGCGGCACAGGACTTCGGCAGCCTGTTCCGGAGCGGTCGTCTCGACAAAATAGGTATTCCACGCTCCGGAAATGCGGTACGTCAGCCCGTGACTTTCCAGTGCGTCCGTGAGATTGTGCACCAGTTCCTGCTGAAGGCGACGTCGCGTGCGGTTGGATTTGAGGGTGAACTCCGCCGATGGCCGCAGCATGAGGATTGAAAATGGGGCGTGGTTCACTGTCATGAATTCTCGCAAAGTTTGACCGGTGACCGAAAATCGAGAAAAACCAGAACAAGGATGCCGCCCGTCCGCGCCCCATTGTATTCACCGGGGCCAATCTGCTGCCCTGCCACATTCTTCAGAGCCCCGGCCGGGGAAATTTTCCCGCCGGGCATTGGAAGGGCGCCATGGAAAAACCAAACCAAATGGATGCGGTGATGACCGCAAACAGTCCTTTTATTTTTAGTGGAGTTGGGCACGTCCTGTTTCGACGGGTGGTCATTCCACCCCAAGATGATGGAGCATAAACCGGCGAGTTTTTTCCAGGAGCTTGTTGCGACCTTCTCGATCGAGACAGCCGAAGTCGTGACCGCAACCTTCCAGTGCCAGAACCTCCACCGGGACGCCCGCGTTCTTCAAAGCCTTTTCAAGAAGCTGCGCCTGCTTGAACGGCACCACTCGGTCCGCTGTGCCGTGCACAAGCAGGACGGGAGGATCATCAGCCGAGACATAGGTGATCGGGGACGCTTCTCGGTGACGCTCCGGACACTCCCTGAGGGTACACCCGAGAAACGCCACAAGACTTTGTTTTTCGGTGCTTGCTTCGATGGATTCGGCATCCGACAAATCGGTCGGCCCGGCAAAGGACACCGCACATCGCACCCAGTTTTTCAACGGCTGACCGTGCGAGTCAACAGCGGAAGAATCCGGCTCCATGAATGCCACCATTAAGGCCAGATGTCCCCCGGCCGATCCGCCCTCGACGCCCAATCTGTCCCGATCCAGGTGGAATTCCTCCGCATGACTTCGCAACCAGCGAATGGCATCCAGGCAGTCTTCCACGGCCGCCGGATATTTTGCCACCTGAGAAAGCCGATAATTGATCGAAAAGGCAGCGACGCCCAACTGGGCATAGGCAATTCCCCAGGCGCGGTAGCTTGACTTGTCCCCCGCCCGCCATGCCCCGCCGTGGATGAGCACGACACCGGGGCATGTGCCCGCGTTTGTCGGAAGGTAGGCGTCGAGCATCAGGTCCTGGCCGTCAACGGTCTTGTAGACAATATCGGTTTTGACCGTGACACCCTGCTCGGCATGAGCTGGAAGAGGTGCCGCACACGCGAAAAACAGAGCCACAATCGCCACTGCAAGAACCGCATGACGTCCCGTCACAGTTTCACCTCCGCGCTGGACCCGGATGCCTTTCAGCAATGATTGCGGGTAAGGCGATGGAACCGTTCCATCAGATCCCGCGTGATGGGGCCGGGCTTACCATCCCCAATAGGACGGCTGTCCACCTTGACCACCGGAACGATCTCCGCAGCGGTGCCCGTCAGAAAACACTCGTCGGCAATGTAAACATCGTGTTTGGTCAGGGGAACTTCATGGACTTTCAACCCCGCTTCCTGGGCTAACTCGATGACCGCTGCGCGGGTGATCCCTTCCAGAATTCCCGCTTCCCGGGGCGGCGTGAACAGCTCGCCGCGTCGCACGAGGAAGATATTGTCCCCCGTGCATTCTGCCACCTCCCCCTTGTGGTTGAGCATGAGCGCCTCAATACAACCTGCCTGGAGACCCTCAATTTTTGCCAGAATGTTATTGAGATAATTGAGGGATTTGATCCGGGGGCTGAGGGCCGCCGGGTGATTGCGGACGGTGCTCACCGTGACAATCTCGAGCCCTTTTTCGTACAGCTCCTTTGGGTAGAGCGAGATGTGATCGGTGATGATGATGACCTGGGGGTTGCTGCAGCGGTTCGGGTCCAGGCCCAACGTTCCCACACCCCGGGTGACAACCACCCGAATGTAGCCGTCCTCAATTCCGTTGATGCGGAGCGTTTCTTCAATGGCCCGGGCCATCTCTTCCTTGGTCATGGGGATGGTCAACCAGATGGCCTTGGCCGAATCCCAGAGGCGATCGAGGTGCTCCTTCAGGCGAAAAACTTTACCGCCGTAGCTGCGGATTCCCTCGAAGACCCCGTCACCGTACAACAGGCCGTGATCGTAAACGCTGATCTTGGCGTCTTCCTTATCGTAGTACTGTCCGTTGATGTAAACCTTCAAAGACATGGCTGAAAACCACACTGAGGTACCAAGACGGCGAATGCATTACGGCATCTTTGGAGATCCAACTGGTTTACTTTACCACAATTTTTCGCGTCCTGCGACGTCCGCCTCGGGACAACCAGACCGTTCGGTTGTCACCGTCTGGCGCGAGGTCAAAGGCGGAAGGATCGGAGGGGCACGCCTGTCGTGCCCGATGCGGAAGGGTGGATAACCAATCGGTGTTCATCGGACCTGACGAGCAGGTCCCTCCGACGTTGTAGGGGCAATTCATGAATTGCCCCTACCGGAATGCGAGTGAATTGGGGTGGATCATCCAGGGTTGGCAGACGGACGTGACAAGCGGGTCCCTCCGAAAGCGGACGTGACAAGCACGTCCCTCCGGACAATTCGGAGGGGCACGCTCGTCGTGCCCGAGACAACTCCAAATGCCGAGCGCTCAGAGTTCGGCTTCCAGGCCGGGATCGGGGGTGAGTTGTCCTCGGGCGACCAGAGCGTCGATGAAGCCCGCCAGCTTTCGCGATCGAACCGGATGCCGGAGCTTGCGAATGGCTTTGGCTTCGATTTGCCGCACCCGTTCCCGTGTGATGCCAAAAATCTTGCCCACTTCTTCCAGGGTGTATGCGTACCCATCAGCCAGCCCGTAGCGCAGGCGAATGATTTCTCTTTCTCGATAGGTCAGTTCGGCCAGGGCCTCGTTGATGGATCTTTTGAGAAGCTCGAAGTTCATTTCATAGAGGGGGTCATCTTCCCGATAGTCGGCGAGAAATTCACCCAGGTAACTCTCTTCCTGTTCGCCGACTGGCTGATCGAGAGAAAGCGGTTGATGGCTCATGCGCAGGATACTGCGCACCTCTTCCACCGGCATTCCCAGGGCCTGGGCGGTTTCGTCCAGACTGGGGACGATCCCCCGATCCTGGGCCAGTTTGCGGGCCATGGCATGGATTCGCCCGCATACGTCCAGCATGTGCACCGGCATGCGGATGGTGCGACTCTGATCGGCAATCGCCCGGGTGATCGCCTGCCGAATCCACCACGTGGCGTAGGTGGAGAATTTGAATCCCCGGGCATACTCGAACTTGTCCACCGCCCGCATGAGACCGGTGTTCCCTTCCTGAATCAAATCGAGGAAGCTCAGCCCCCGATTGCGGTAACGCTTGGCGATGGAGACGACGAGCCGGAGGTTTCCCGCCGAAAGATAGCGCTTGGCCGCCTCGTACTCTTCGGCATACCGCATGACGGCCGCCAGATGATTGCGGAGCGTGGTGGGGCTCTCCAGCGTTAATCGCATGAGCTGCCGGAGTTCGCGTCGCAACTCCTTTTCCCACGGTGTCTCGGGAGTCCCGCGGAGGGCCCTCAAATCCTGGACGATGGCGTCCATCCGCTGGGAAATCTTGGTGAGACGATCCAGCAGCGGTTGCAGTTTTTGCGTTCTCAGATCAAGCTCTTCCACCAGCCGAACGGCACGGAATCGCCGCGCCATCAGACGCCGTCGGGCCGCCCGCCGCTGCTCCATCGGCAAGCGACGGTTCATCATCTGGGTGAAGTCCCGGCGGTTGCGCCGCTGAATTTCCTGGAGCGTTCGCAAATTGGGTTCAAGCAACCGGGTGATGTGCCGCTTGCCCCGTAGATTGGTCACCGAGACATCCATTGTGCGATCGAGGCGGAGTCGGCCATCCCGCACGTTTTTCAGCAGGTCAATGGCGGCATTCAGAATAAAATCGGTGGCCAGCATCGCGTAGCGGAACTTCCGGCGTGCCCGCTCGATCTGCTTGGCCGCCCGAATTTCATCCCGCCGGGTCAACAGGGGAATTTCCCCCATCTGCATCAGGTAGATGCGGACGGGGTCGTCAATCCGGTCGTCCTGGCCGGTGGATTCGGCGTCCAGATCGCTCTCTCCGGCATCCTCTGGATCGAGTGCCTCCTCATCGTCGGCCAATTCGTGGGTGGAGTGGCTGGCCCCATCCAGCTCAAAAAGGTCTTCATCGAAGGTCTCGTCGTGGATGTGATCCCCGGCGGCAGCGGTCGAATTCTGGTCCTCGTCCAGCAAGCTGGGGTCGAGAGCCTCAAGCAATACGTCGGGATGAACCGATTCGCCGTTCACGCCCCTGTCGGGCGCGACCTCCGAGGTGGTTTTGCCCGCAACGCGGGCAAGCTCTGTGCGGTGACCATTGACCTTACCGGTTCGAGGCCCGCGGGCAACGGAATGCGGTTTGTGATGGCTGGCTCTAGGCAAGGTGCTGTCCTCAACAGGCAAGGGACCCAAAGGTGCTCACACGACGCAAACCTGCTTTGCCTGATGAAGGAGGGAGCACATCCAATGCCCGAGCATCCTTGCGGGACGTGCTCGATTACGTAAGTTATTTCTGGAAAGTCACTTGCAACTTGATTTCCGTGTCAGCTAAACAGCCAGTTGGCAACTGATGTTTCAAAATCACAACATGGCAACACCACCCAATTACGGGGGAGAACACAGGGTGTACTTATCAGCGCATGGGGATCGCACGGCAAGTTCGGAGTTACCCGTTTCATCACCCGATTTCGCGACTGGCCAAATCGAAAGACTTACCCTCACATCGCGCCCCAACTTTTCCAATCGCATCGGCCCGGCCTGCTGCACCGTACGCCACAAAATCGCCATTTTTGGAATAATTCGAACGACCGCATTATCTTAGCGGTCTTCACAAAGTCGGTCAACTGGGATAAATGGATAAAGCACAAATATTGCAAGATTTAGAAAAATCGACCAGCAAGTGATGAAGCGGGCGACCTAACGGGCGGGAATTGTCGTGGGTAAAACAGCCGCCATGGAAGGCGGCCGTCCGACTGCGCGAATCTTGCTTGCGTTTCTCGTCAGCCTAAAATGAGGGCGTTCCCGGGCTTGGCTGGAAATGAGTCAACCGACCGCACAGCGTTCCACCCATGTCTTATCCCGGCATCAACCTACAAAAGGAGCACGCCTTATGATCACGCCCGAGCCTGTACCTCGCGCGAACGAAAAGGGTACTTGCGGCAATCTTGAGCCGGTGGGTAGCCGCGAACTGCTTCCACGACGCGAGATGTTGAGTTACATGGCCGCTTTCGGCGGGGCCTTTTTAGCCGCTCAGGGCCTCGTGTCACCGGGTGAGGCGGCCGAGGATCCGGCCCCAACCCAGGCCAAACGTGCTCCAGGTAAGCGATATGACATGAAAAAATCGATCAACCTCTGGGCACTGCCGTATCCCAGTAAAATGTCCCTCCGAGAGTGTCTGGAGCTGTGCAAGGAAGCCGGATTCGACGGGGTGGAACTCAATTACGCCCTGGAAGGCGATCTCACGCCGGAAACTTCGGACGCTGCTGTCCGCGACGTGGCCCGCCTGGTCCGCCAGATCGGCCTTGAAGTGAGCGGCCTGTGTTCGTTTCTCTTCTGGCCCTACTCATTCACCCACGAAGATCCCCAGCGCCGTCAGAGAGGCATCGAGCTGGCCGTGGATATGATTCGCACGGCAAGGCTGCTGGAGACCAAGAATCTTCTCGTGATTGCCGGATCGACCTACGTGCCGTGGTTGCCGGACGACCCACCTGTCCCCTTCGAGGTATGCGACCAGCGTGCCCGCGAGGCCCTTCACAAACTGATCCCCGTGGCCGAACAGGCGGGGATCTCTTTGAACGTGGAAAACATCTTTATGAACGGCTACCTGCATAGCCCGCAGGAACTGGCCGCCTTTGTGGACAGCTTTGGCTCGTCCGCGGTGGGAGTTCACTTTGATACAGGCAACATCGCCCAGTATCACTTTGCCGAGTACTGGATTCCCATCCTCGGCAAGCGAATTCGCAACGTTCACCTCAAGGAAGCATCGAAAAAGGTGAACGAATTCAACCTGCACACGTTCCGGCCGTTGCTCGACGGCACCACCAACTGGCCCGCCGTCCTCGAAGCACTGGACAGCGTGGGCTACCGGGGATACCTGACGTTCGAGTACTTCAACCCCTATCCCCACTGGCCGGAAGCCCTCGTGTTCCACACCTCGGACGCCCTCGATCGGATGCTCGGGCGAAAATCGTAGTCAGTCCACCGCGAACAATCGGCAGGTGGACCAGTCCTGATTTGTCCACCGTGGGGATCTAATCCGCCTGGGGCGTTCCCTTGACATCCACGCAAATCACGGTGGCCACTGGGTCGAGCGGTTTTTCGGGAAGAGCTTCCACGACGATTTTGCCGCCATCGCGGCGGATTGTCACTTCCCGGCCGTTGGCCAAGAGAAATGCTCGGGTGACGTCGTTTTTCAGACCGGGAAGTTCCAGTCGGCCCTGTCCCGGCCAGTTAAAGACATGGAGGTACAACCGGGTTGTGCCATCATCGAGTTTCTTCTGAGTGCAGCGTCCCCAGGGAAGTTGTTTGCCCCACGGACTGGCCAGGGTGGCGTAGATCGATTCACCGTTGACCTTTAGCCATCGGCCGATGCCTTGAAGTCGTTCCACGGAGGGTGCAGGAATTTCGCCTTCCGCGGTGGGCCCCACATTGAGCAGGTAATTCCCGCCCTTGGAAGCGCAATCGATGAGGTTGCGGATCAGCGTCTCAGTACTCTTCCAATTGTGATCATCATATTTGAAGCCCCAGGTGTCGTTCATCGTCATGCAGGATTCCCAATCGACGCCGGGCAAGCCGCTTGCTGGAATTTGCTGTTCCGGGGTACCGAAGTCTCCCACACACTGCGGTCCCTCCTGGTTCAACCCCTCCATCCCTTTGCGGCATTTTCCTACCCGATTGTTGATGATCAGCTTGGGATCGAGCTCCCGCAGAAAGGCGTAAATTTCGCGGCCGTCCTCCTCGGTGTACCAGTCAGGCCACTCGCCGTCGAACCACAGGACCTCGGGCTTGCAGCTTTCCAGCAATTCCTTGAGTTGCGCCTTCATGTAGTCCATGTATTCGCGCTTCCGGCCCTCGCGAATCCGCGTGGGATTGTAAGCGCGGTCACTTCCCCGCATCTGCGCGGGATGGTGCCAATCCATGATGGAATAGTACGTGCAGAAGTGGAGCCCCTGTTTACGGCACTCCTCCGCGAGCGGCTTGAGGAGGTCCTTGCCCCAGGGCGTGGCGTCCACCACGTCGTATGTGGTCACCTTGGAATCGAATAGACAGAACCCATCGTGATGCTTGGATGTGATGACGATGTAGCGCATTCCCGCGTCTTTGGCGATTCTCACCCACTGTGCTGGATCGTATTTCACCGGATTAAACTGTTTGGCCAGCAGTTCATATTCTTCCACCGGAATATTGGCCGTGTTCATGATCCATTCGCCGGCCCCGCCCACCGGTTGTCCCTTCCAGCGTCCTCCGGGAATCGCATAAAGACCCCAGTGGATGAACATTCCAAATCGGGCATCCCGCCACCATTTCATCCGTGCGTCGCGCTGCTCAACAGTTTCCGGCGGAATTCCCGGCGCCGACTCTGCTTTCGCCGTGGTGGCAATTCCCAGAAAGAGCAAGCCCAGCACGAGCCATCGCCTTCGCATTGCGGCACACACTGTCATGGTTGATACCTCCCCAGATCACCGAAAATGGCCATATCGCGCAAGCTCGCGTTCCATCAAAGGGCGTCTTAAAACTGGTGGGAACAAGCGATTCAAACAGACTGACAGTGTAATCTCCGACGTGGGCCGCTGGCAACCCTCCGAGGTCCTGACCCATCCCACTTTTTGTACCGCCCTGTGAGAAGCCAACGGTTCGATGTTTGGTAGGGGCAATCCATGAATTGCCCCGACGGAAATCAGGTCCGTGGGGCGGTGCCAGATGCTTTGAAATCCCTTCGGAGGGGCACGCTTGTCGTGCCCGATCCCGAGATGACCGGTTTCGTCGACTTACAAATAGTTCAGGCTGCCGCCAGACGACTCCGCAACGCCATCGGCTCGCAGGGCATGTTCTGCGTAGAATTACGAAGGCTCGCTCCACGACGGGGCAGGCCGGTGTCTTCCGCTGTGGATAACGTGCGGGTGATTCTTTCTGACGGCGAAGAATTCGACTGACAATCGACTTTCTTTCCCGAGTACACGTCTCAGCCATTCCTTTTGTTCCTGTTTTTATGTCGATCAACTTGAAATAGATTTCAAAAAATAGATTTCAAAATGGCTCGCGTTCTTCTGGCAATGTCCGGCGGTGTGGACAGCAGCGTCTCGGCCTATCTGCTCCGGGAGCAAGGGCACGAGGTGATCGGGGTTTTTATGCGTCACGGGATGCATTCGCCGGTCACGTGCTCGTTACCTGGCAACACACCGGGGGCACAGGCAACGGCTTCTCAGAGCGCAGCCAACGCTTTGCCCGTCCTGCGCAGTCCCAGGCAGGGATGCTGCAGTGCGGCGGATGCCGAGGACGCGCGGCGCGTCGCCGAACGTCTCGACATTCCGTTTTATGTCCTCAACTTTGAGGAGGAGTTTCGCGAGATCATCGACTATTTCGTCAACGAGTATCTCGCCGCCCGGACGCCCAACCCGTGCGTCGTGTGCAATAACCGGCTCAAGTTTGGACGTCTTTTTCAGTATGCAGACACGCTGGGGGCAGAATTCGTGGCGACCGGTCATTATGCCCGGCTGATACCCGCCGAGGATGGTTTGCCGGGCCTCTTTTGTGGTCGTGATCCTACCAAGGATCAGTCGTACGTGCTCTTTGGAATACGGCGCGAATATCTCGGTCGGCTTCTCTTTCCCGTGGGAGATTACACAAAGCAGGAAATTCGCAATATTGCGGCGAAAATCGGTTTGCGGGTGGCCGACAAGCCAGACAGCCAGGAAATCTGCTTCGTTCCCAACCAGGACCATGCGGCCTTCGTGCGGCAGTTCCGAGGGGAACGTTCCACAGCCGGAGAAATTGTGGACACCCAAGGCCACGTCGTGGGGTATCACGATGGGCTGGAGCGGTTCACCATCGGCCAGCGGAAGGGACTGAGGATTGCGTTCGGCGAGCCGCGCTACGTGGTGCGTCTGGAAGCGGACACGCGTCGCGTTGTGGTTGGAACCCGAGAAGACCTTGCCCGTTGGGAGTTGACCGCCTCCGGGGCGAACTGGCTGGTGGAACCGCCGGCAGAACCTTTCCCGTGCACGGTGAAGATTCGCTATCGGACGAAAGCCGTCCCCGCCACTGTCACGATTCTGGAAGGCGACCGGTTCCGTGTGCAGTTCCACGAGCCGTGCTATGGCGTAGCGCCGGGCCAGGCCGCCGTCTGCTATCAGGGTGAGCGCGTCCTCGGAGGCGGCTGGATCGATTGAAGGATCCTCATCGGCGGATGGGAGTCATGCACGGCGGGAAACCTCAACCATCGCGTTAAAAGGGAGTTTGCGCGGCAGATCGGAATCCACTTACCTGGCAGCGGCCATCAGGGGAGATGGTCACGGTGATGGCACCTGCCTCCGCCGTATGAAAGACTTTGGGACCCGTTGGTGAGGCCTTGCCCGGACGCGGAAGTTCCCCCGTGAAGCCCTCTGTGTTGCTGAGGCTCGCCCAGCCCCCGCTGATGATCACGTACTCCGGGCGACACCACTGAACGAGTTCCTCCGGCCGGGACCGTGCCGTGCCATGATGCGGCGCCACAAGGACATCCGCGGAGATGGGGGGACGACTCAAGAGAGCCTCCAGGCCCGGCCCTTCAAGGTCTCCCGTCAGCAGGATTCGCTTGCCAGCGTACTCCAAACACAGCACCAGGCTGGCCGCATTGTCCGTTACACCCGCACAGTCGGTCGGGGGGTGAAGTACCGTTACGCGACAATCTCCCCAGCACCAGGTATCTCCGGCAGCGATCGTGCGCAGCGGTAATTTGCGAGAGGCGATGAGTTCCTCGAGTGCCCGCACACCAGGTTCACGGCGGGCGGTCGCCTGAAACATCCTGGGTGTGACCACCACTTGTTCCACTGCGATATAGTGGCAGAGATCCGGCAGACCGTTGTAGTGATCGAGGTCTGCGTGGGAGAGTAAGACTCCGTCGAGACGCCGCACCCCCCGGGTAAACAGCATGCCGACCGCCGCCCATGCCGCCCGGTCGCCACCCCCCAGACTTCCCAGATCGTACAGCCAGACTTCTCCATTGGGGGCCTCTATGACGATTCCCAGACCGTGGCCCACGGAAAGAACCGTCATCCGCAAATCGTGGGAGTTTCGGGCGTCCTGAGCAGCGGGAAAGACGAGGAAGACAATTCCGCCCAGCAGCCATCCGCCAAGCCCCGTCCATGACAGCCGCGTCAGACGCCGCGTGGGTCCGCCGCTGCTAAGCAGAAGCAACATCCACCATCCATACACCCCGGCCACCCACCACGTCGGCGGTGCCGGCTGCCATGTATAGAGCGGAAAAGTGTGTTCCGCCTGCTGGATGAGCCAGCGACAACCGGTCAAACATGCGTCACACAACCACGCCAGCGGCCAAGCTCCGGCCGACCAAAGAGGGCCCACAAAAAGCAGGCCGAATCCCGAAGCCAGCGCGCCGGTCATGAGCGGGATGAGCACGGGCGTGAGCACCATCCCCAACGGGCTGATGATATGGAAGGAATGCCACACCAGCGGCCAGGACATCACCCAAATGCTCACCGTGACCACCAGGGTGGGAGTCAACCACTTCGAGAGAGCCTCAACCCAGGCAAAGCGTGGGGGGTTCGCGGAAGCGGGCAAATCCCTGTTCAGAGTCCCCACCGTGCCCGCAAAATATCGACGTCCCACCATCATGAGAACCGACGCCCCCAGGAAAGAAAGCTGGGGTCCCGGCCGAAAAAGAGCCGCCGGATTCCAGGTCAGAATCACCAGGGCCGCAAAAGCCAGCGCGTTCAAGGACCAGAACGAATGATGGAACAGCGTCCCCAACAGGAGCACGCTGAACGTGGTGGCCGCGCGAATGGTGCTTGGCTGCCCCCCGCTGATCACCGCGTAAACGGCGATGACGACAAGAAGTGAGCCAATCCGCAAGCGATAGGGAACTCTAAGCGCCCAGAACACGGCATTGAAAACCCCGACCAGAATGGCCACGTGCAGCCCCGAGATGGCCAGGAGATGAATCGTGCCGGTTTGGAGCAGCGATCTTTCCAATTCGTCGGGAATTTCAGTCCGAAATCCGAGCAGGAGTGCCTGCGCGAGGGGCTCGTTTTCCGCGGAAAGATATTTTTTGAGCGTCTGAGCCGCGTGAAGCCGCCACCATCCCAGCAGCGTTTGGGGATTCCAAAAAGAGGCTGGGGCAAGCCGGGTGATGCACTCGGGATAGGGGACGGCCAATTCCGCCAGGATCCGGTCTTCGCGGCGGTAGGTGCGAAGATCGAAGCCACCCGGGTTCATGGGAGGAAATGCCCGCCGCAGTCGCCCGAACATCTGAAGGCTTTCGCCCGGCAAAAACCAAACCGGCATTTCCCGCACGTGCGGTTCGGCTTCCGAAGGCTGAGGACACGTCAGATAGACCAGCAGTCGGCCGGCGGCGGGCTGCCAGATCTGTCCACAGCGGACGGCCGTCACCCGCACGGTAAACCGCACAGCCGGTTGAGGTGCGAATAGCTCGAAAGGGGCGGCTTGGGGCCGGGCAAGGGCTTCCGGAACACTCGTCACCACCCCACGGAGGGCTACCGGCTGGGGCCAGTCACCGGCCATCAGGCCAACATCGCGGGGGGAAAAATACCGCCAGATTATGTGGTGTTCGGCGGCCCCGGCCAGGGCGAAAACGACCAGGAGGGCCCATCGGCTCACGCAGCTACCAAATCCCCACCGCCACACGGCAATTAAACCCGCCACAGCCAGGATGGCATACCCGAGGAGGACGTCCTTAGAGCCGAGTTCTGGCGGGAAAGCCCAGCGATCCCATGCAATGCCGGCAGCAAAGGCCAGCGCCACCGGCACGAGCGGTTGAAACCAACCGGGCAGCCGTTGCGGGTTATCCTCCCTGGTCAGCATTTGCCCCATCGATGCCATGTCTCTCCAGGCTTCCGAACACTCTTCTTTTTCTCTTCTTTCCCGCCAGCAAAAATTGCCTATCCCTCCACCAGCGCCTGTCCTATAATGAACGGTTCAGGGATACGAAAGGCCGTCGATGACCCCGCAGGATAACGCACCGGAAGCCGAGACACAACATTGAACGAGTCGCTCAAGGCTTCTGGAAGTGGGCTGATCCCGGCAGCAGTGTGTTTTGATGGCCCAGACAAGACACCGCTGAACTTCACAGTGGACAAATTGCATCTGTTCTCACTTTGCATTTTTCTTTCTGTTGGGAACTTCATTCACCGTGGTGGGCATGCCTACCGCGTTTGTCAGGATCACGGAAAACTGCAACTTTCATAAGCTAAGGATCGGGTGACAAAGCATGGCCGCTTCTGATATCGTCATCCAGGGGGCACGGGAGCACAATCTCCAGGCGATCAATCTCGTTCTCCCGCGAAATCAGCTCATATGCTTCACAGGCGTGAGCGGCTCGGGAAAAAGCTCTCTCGCCTTTGATACCCTCTATGCCGAGGGGCAGCGCCGCTACGTGGAGAGCCTCTCCACCTTCGCCCGGCAGTTCATCGGCCAGATGGCCAAACCGAACGTCGATCGCATTGAGGGGCTGAGTCCCTCGATTTGCATTTCGCAGAAAACAGCCGGCTCCAACCCACGCTCGACCGTCGGCACAATCACCGAAATCTATGACTATCTCCGCATTCTTTATGCTCGAGCCGGTACCTGTTACTGTCCGCAGTGCGGGCAGAAGATTCAGGCCCAACCACGGGACAAGATTATCGAGCAGATTTTGGAAACGGCTTCAGGACAGAGGGTGTACATTCTGGCCCCTCTTGTCCGCGGGCAAAAGGGTGAACATCGCAACCTCTTCGCCAGTTTGTTGCGGCAGGGATTTTCCCGGGCGCGAATCGACGGCGAGATCGTTCGCCTGGAGGAGGACCTAAGACTCCGGCGGCAGATGCGCCACGATATTGAACTTGTCGTCGATCGGCTGACGGTCTCCCCCGCCCAGAGAAGCCGACTCGCCGAAGCTGTGGAGAACGCTCTCAAATTTTCAGAGGGGGAGGTCCTTCTCTGCGCGGACGAATCGGCTTCGGGTGAAGAAGGCGAGGACGATAAATCCCGGCGGGAACGAGCAGGCCGAATCATCGGCCAGTTTTCTTCCCGCTACACCTGTCCGAATTGCAAAATCGGCTTTCCGCCTCCCAGTCCCCAGCTGTTCAGTTTCAACAGTCCGGAAGGGATGTGTCCGCAGTGCCAGGGGCTGGGGCGTATTCGGCAGCTCAATGTGGCCGCACTGTTAACGAATCCACGGCGATCCATTCAGCAGGGATGTTTTGAGTTTTTGGGTAAATGGCGTTCGGCCCCCACGCCGGTTCGGACTCTCCTTCGGCGCATGGCCGAGTGGCTCGAGACACGGTGCCAGTTGGAGCCGGGTACGGTCCTGGAGACAGCCTGGGAGGAGCTTCCGCCCTTTGCCCAGAATGTCCTCATGTACGGGGTGGACGCTCTTTGGGACGACCGAGACTTACTGGCAGACTTCGCCCAATACTGCTGGGAGGCGACCGGAATTGCCGATGTGGCCGAGTTTCTTCTCGAAAGCGGTGGACTGAGCGCCGAGCATCGCCGGCAGGTGGAACAGGCCTACGGCCTGGTGCCGTGCTTCACTTGTGGGGGCTCTCGCCTGCGTCCATTAGGCCGGGCTGTCCGACTCCGGACCACCCATCCCCACTTTGCGGACGCGCCGGAAAAGTCGCTTCCTGAGGTCTGCGCGCTTCCTATTTCCGAGGCGCGATTATTCTTTACGGAATTGGAGCTGGACGCCATTGGCCAGAAGATCGCCGAGGAACCGCTCAAGGAGATCCGCAGTCGATTGGAGTTTCTGGGCAACGTGGGGCTGGATTATCTCACGCTGGACCGCTCGGCCCCTACACTCTCCGGCGGCGAAATGCAGCGGATTCGCCTGGCGGGGCAAATCGGCTCAGGGCTGGTGGGCGTGACCTACATTCTCGACGAGCCTTCGATCGGGCTGCATCCCCGCGACAACGATCGCCTACTCGCAACCCTCGCGCGACTCCGCGATCAGGGCAATACCGTGGTGGTTGTGGAGCATGACGAGGACACGATGCGCGCGGCGGACTGCATCGTGGACTTCGGGCCGGGACCTGGCAGTCGGGGCGGTCGGGTGGTGGCCATGGGCGACTTTGAAGAGGTCATCAAAGTCCCAGAAAGCCTCACCGGCCAGTACCTTTCTGGTCGTAGGGCAATCCCGATCCCCACGCAGCGGAGGTCCCCGACTAAGAAAAAACTCGTTATCCGCGGCGCGCGTCACAACAACCTCAAGAATATCGATGTGGAAATCCCGCTCGGGTTGTTCGTGTGTGTGACGGGTGTCTCTGGGTCCGGAAAAAGCTCCCTGGTCAGCGACATTCTGGTCGAGGCCCTGAATATCCAACTGAACGGCGGAACAGGCAATCCCGGCGTGTTCGACAGCATCGAGGGATTGGAATACCTGGACAAAATGATCGCCATCGACCAGTCGCCGATCGGGCGGACGCCGCGTTCCAATCCCGCCACCTACATCAAGGTGTTTGACGATATCCGGAAATTATTTGCCGACTTGCCCGAGTCCCGGCTGCGGGGCTACAAACCGGGCCGATTCAGTTTCAATGTGCCGGGTGGTCGGTGCGAATCCTGCGAGGGCAACGGGGCCACCAAACTGGAGATGGATTTTCTGGCTGACATCTGGGTGACCTGTCCCGTCTGCGAGGGGAAACGTTTCAACCGGCAGACACTCCAGATCCGCTACAAAGGCAAAAACATTGCCGATGTCCTGGAGATGGACGTTCGAGAAGCGCTCGAGCTTTTCGAGAACATCCCACCCATCCGGCATAAATTGGAGACGCTTCAGGCCGTCGGGCTGGATTACATGAAGCTCGGCCAGCCCTCACCCACGCTTTCCGGCGGTGAGGCCCAGCGGATCAAACTGGCGCGGGAGTTGACCAAACGCAGCACTGGCAAGACGATTTACATCCTCGACGAGCCCACCACTGGACTGCACTTTGCCGATATTGAGCTGCTCCTCAAGGTCCTGCACAGCTTTGTGGATGCAGGCAACACCGTGATTGTTGTGGAGCACAATCTGGAAGTCATCAAAACCGCGGACTGGATTATTGACCTCGGGCCGGAGGGCGGCGATGCCGGTGGATATATTGTGGCCACCGGGACGCCTGAAGAGGTGGCCCAAGTGGAGGCGTCCCATACAGGCCGCTTCCTGCGTCACGTTCTGGCCGGGCATACCCTGCCGGCAATGAACGGGAAGAGCAAGGAACGCGAGGAATTTTTCCGCAGTTTGAAGGCCCGTACCCGCAAAGCCAAGCCCATCCGCGCGATCACCATCCGCGGTGCCCGCCAGCACAATCTCAAAGGTATTAACGTGGAAATCCCACGGGATCAACTCACCGTGTGCTGTGGGCGGAGCGGCTCAGGGAAAAGCTCCCTGGCCATGGATACGGTGTATGCGGAGGGGCAGCGTCGCTATGTGGAAAGCCTCAGCACCTATGCCCGGCAATTCGTCAGCCAGATGCAAAAGCCCAAGGTCGATCATGTGGAAGGGCTTTCCCCGGCGATTGCCATCGAACAAAAGCACGCCGCCAACACGCCGCGTTCCACGGTGGGCACGGTCACCGAAATCTACGATTACTTCCGCGTCCTCATGGCCCGACTGGGTCAGCCCTACTGCCCCCAGTGTGGAATTCCTGTGGGGAGCCAGGCGGCCGATCAGATCATCGCCAAGGTGATGGCCCATCCCGAGGGCACACGCCTCTTTCTCCTTGCGCCGCTCGATCTCCGCGATGGCGGCGATGTGGATCAGTTATGGGATGAGCTGCGTCGCGGGGGATTCACCCGGGTTCGCGTGGACGGCATCATCCACAGTTTGGACGATCCCCCCCGGATTGACCGCCGCCGTCAGCACGCGGTGGAGGTGGTGGTGGACCGCGTTGTCGTTCGCCCGGACCAGCGCGACCGCATCGCCGGGAGCGTGGAGATGGCGCTGTCGCTGGGCGATGGCGTCATGATCGTCCTTTATCCCAACGACCGAACGCCAGAACAGTTCTGGAAAACGGTGCGGCACAGCCAGCACTTCGCCTGTGAAAAGTGCGGTCGCAGTTTCGAGCCGCTGTCGCCCAATCATTTCTCCTTCAACAGTCCCCTGGGATGGTGTCCTGGGTGCGAGGGGCTGGGCAAGGAAGTCGGCGCCGATCCTGCCGCGCTTGTCCTCAATCCCAAAGCGACCCTTCGCGAACAGGCCCTGGCCATCTGGCCGACCAGCGACGAACCGCTTTCCCGGGCGGTGGTGGAAACCTTGTGCCGGGAGACAGGCATTCCCCTCGACGTGCCGTGGGAAGAGCTCTCCGGCATTGCCCGGCGACTGATCTTCCACGGAACGGGCGAGCGATGGTTCGACGTGTGGCAGGAAGATTACGAACGAATCCGACGCGAAATGCGCGGCGAGAAGTCGGACGAAACGCCATCCGGCGACGACACGGCCGAGGGTCGGCGGATTCTTCTGCGGTTCCAATACAAGGGACTGTATCCCACGCTGGAAACAGTGACCGCAACCTCACCCCGGTTGCGTGCGGCGTTTCAGGACATTGTGGCCGAGACCGAGTGTACTCTTTGTGGTGGCAGTCGGCTGCGGGACGACGCGGCGGCCGTCCGCTTCCGGAACCGTACCATCGACGAGTGGTGTCGGTTGCCACTGGGACGCCTCCTTGAGGAGGTCCGCTCGTGGCAACTCACGCCCCGGGAACAGGAAATCGCCGGGGACATCGTGCGGGAAATCGCCAGCCGCGTGCAGTTTCTGGTGGACGTGGGGCTCGATTATCTGACCCTTGCCCGGTCGGCCCCCACGTTGTCCGGCGGAGAATCGCAGCGTATCCGTCTTGCCGCGCAGGTGGGAAGTGGTCTGTGCGGCGTCCTCTATGTGCTGGATGAGCCGACCATTGGTCTCCACCCTCGGGACAACCACCGCCTGCTCGCCGCTTTGCGCAAATTGCGTGATCTGGGGAATACGCTCCTGGTTGTGGAACACGACCGGGAGGTCATCCAGGCGGCGGATCACCTGCTGGATTTTGGTCCCGAGGCGGGCGACAAAGGGGGCGAGATCGTCGCTCAGGGGCGACCGACGCGGGTTGCTCGCAGCCGCACATCCGTCACCGGCCCGTACCTCTCTGGCAAAAAGGCGATTTTTACGCCCAGCAACCGGCGAATGCCGTCCTGGTGGCCGGGCGAACCCGGCTCACTCGTTCAGGAACCCGTGCCCGGTCAGTCCGTGTGGCGAGCGTTTCGCACACCGGGCGGCGGTTGGTTGGAGGTCCACGGAGCACGCCACAACAATCTCAAGAACATCAGCGTGGCCATCCCGCTGGGGACCTTCACCGTCATTACCGGTGTAAGTGGCAGCGGTAAAAGCTCGCTGGTGGAAGACGTCCTCTATTCCGCTCTTGCGCGGCATCTGCACCGTGCTAACACCATCCCTGGAGAATTTGATCGCCTTCAGGGCATGGAACTGATCAACAAGGTCATCCGCGTGGATCAGCAGCCGCTCGGTCAGACCCCCACGTCCACCCCCGCCACTTATACCGGTGTGTTCGACAAGATTCGCGATTTGTTCGCCCAATTACCGGAAGCTAAACGTCGCGGTTTCACCCGACGGCGGTTCAGCTTTAATGTGCCCGGCGGCCGATGCGAGAAATGCGAAGGCGCCGGACAGATCAAAATCGAAATGCATTTCCTGCCGGACGTCTGGGTGGAATGCGACGCCTGCCATGGTCGGCGGTACGACGCGGAAACCCTCGCCGTGACATACCACGGAAAATCAATCTCCGATGTCCTTGACATGCCCTGCGAGGATGCCCTCGAACTGTTCAAAAACATCCCCGAGATCCGCCGCATTCTCCAGGTGCTCTGTGACGTAGGGCTTGGGTATCTCAAACTGGGTCAACCGGCCAACACGCTCTCCGGGGGTGAGGCCCAACGTGTCAAGCTGGCGGCGGAACTGGCGAGACCGGACACCGGACGAACGCTCTACCTCCTCGACGAGCCCACCACCGGCCTGCACTTTGACGATCTCTCCCGCCTCCTCGATGTCCTCCAGCGGCTGGTTGATTTGGGGAACACGGTGGTGGTCATCGAGCACAATCTGGACGTCATCAAGTCGGCCGACTGGATCATCGATCTCGGTCCCGAAGCGGGTGAACAAGGGGGATATGTTGTGGTGGCGGGCACGCCGGAAGATGTGGTCGCCTACGCTCGCTGGTGGCAGCGCGAAAAGGGCCAGGCAACACGGGAAGCTCTCAATGGCAAATCGGGAGCGTCAACGACGCAGCCGCCGTGGCGATCCTACACCGGAGAAGTGCTGGCGTCGGTCCTGGAGAGCAGTCCCCGCAAAGAACGCAAGCCGTATGATCCGTACAAGGACCATCTGCTTCCCCTGCATTCACCGGAAACCGAACCCGGCTTGACCAACGTCAAGAGCCCATGGGAATTAGACGGCCGTTCCTGGCATCTCACTCGGTCATCCGCATTGAATGGAAGGCCTATTCGATGGGATCGGGCCATCCTGGAACGACTCATACAATTTCTGGAAAACCACCGGTCGACGCTGGTGGTTGACTATTCCACTCAGAATGTTATCGAGGTCCGCGCTCGACGATCGCGGGGCCCGTGGTTCATGCATATTTACACGGGGGACGATTTGCAGCTCCGCCTGCGGATCCGAACAGGCCGGGGTGCCACCAAAATACTCACCAGTTCCCCCAGTGTTCGCCCTGTCCGGCGGACCGTTCCGGAGGCTCCCTCGCCATTTTTGAAGCTCTACGAACCACCGCAGGAAGAACCGCCGCTCCCACCGCCTTCTCTCGCAACCAGGCAGCACGGCGTCTGGTGCGAGATCGATCTGCGGGTGAGCGAATTGGCGTCGCTGGATGAAATCAACTTTTGGGACTTCCTGGCGCCTGCCATGCAGAACTACCAATTCCTCTGCAGTACCGAGAGCGCACGTACCATCAAGTACGATTTGATTTGGCATCTCGCCCAAAAGGGTATCACAGGGCGGCTGTTAGGCTGGCGACCTGAACTGCTTGGCCAGATTGTTGGTGGGATCAAAAAGGCCGTGCCCGAGGTGGCGATTGACCCTAACCATAAGAGCATGATCATGCTCCGGCTTGGCCCCTCACAGCAAACTTGGGCGGTCATATACACCAAAAAATCCGAGGGACTGTGGCTGGTGATTCGCGCTTCCAAGAATCGGTTTCCCCTCGGCAGGTTGCGCACTCTCTGGTACGAAGTGAAAATCGACGGCACCCGTCCCAAAGAGGATCGAATCCAATTCTTTTTCACCGGAACCAAACTGACCAATGCATCGGCGCTCGGCAAATTTTTCCGCGAAGCCGCCGATGCCTTCATCGCCGAATTCATGGAATGATGGTGTCGCCGTGTCGCTCCCGATGAAAGAATCGTGTCACCATTGACACATGCCAACCCGAGAGGATTCACCAGAAGAAAGAGGCCATTACCTGATGAGGAACCATCACCATGGCCAGTGATAAACGTGCTTTGCTCTCTATTCCTGCCCGGGCGCTGTTTCAATTCGCGGTGCCCTGCCATCATTGCGCGACCCTGTGGGACCGGGATGGCGCAAATTTGGATGAATCCTATCGCTTGCCCAACCTGGCAGGGCTGGAAGGGACAACTCCCCCGTTGGAAGTTCGTGCGGGCTGGAACGAGGACGGATTGGCGCTGCGGTTCCACATTTTTGACCTTCAGATAGGTCCCCGAGCAAAGCGCATGGTTCATGCCGCCCAGTGGATCCACGTGTGGATCGACACCCGCGCGGTCCACGATGTGCACCGTGCCACACGGTACTGCCACCGTTTTGTGTTGCTGGCCAACGTGGCGAGCAACCAGGCCCTTGAGGCGAAGATGGCGTGGGTGGGTATTCCTCGGGCAAAAGAGGCTCCGAGTCCGCCGCCCCCGAGAAGCTTGAAGTTTATCGTCCGGGAATACACGGACGGCTATTGCGTTGACATGCTCTTTTTGAAAGATGCCCTGACAGGCTACGATCCGCGCGAATATCCCCGTTTGGGGTTCAACTATGCGGTGTGCGATCTGGCCCGTGATCGCGAATTCGTGTTTACGGCTGGCAGGCCGCTGCCCTACGATGAAGACCCCAGCCTCTGGGCAACATTGGAACTGGTGCCGTGAAAAGGGACGGACGACTGCTCGTCCGGCAATTTCAACGTGTGTCACAGTGTGGTAGGGGCCATTCATGAATTGCCCCTACCGTTTAACTCGCAACTGAGCCGAGCACGCGGTGCCCGGTCGGTGAAGTGCAGTCGCCAAAGGTTGGAATGTGGAGCTGAGACGCAGCTCGCTCTGAGAAAGCCTTCGGAGGGGCACGCTTGTCGTCCCCGGCTCCACATATGGAGTGCGGGGCTTTAGCCCCGCTTTCGGCGAGGGACTTCAGTCCCCGGTGAAACGCGGTGGAGGCTCGAATCTTAAACGGCGGACCTGACAAGCAGGTCCCTCCGACAAAGCGGACGTGACAAAGTACGTCCCTCCGGAATGAGTCCGACTCCCGTGCCGCTTCACCCAGGTCCGTGTCCCTTTCCAGCGGCCGAGGAAAAGGAATGATAAGCCGGGGGCAAGTGGCGTTATCGGCTACCTGTCACGTCGTGCTGCCGCTAGCTGAGGGGGTAGGAGCCGGCGGCTGAGGCGGTGCAGCAGGCGGGGCACCGCTTCCCGGCTGTGACGGCGTGCCCGAACCCGCCCCTCCGTTTTCCAGCGGAGCAGGGCCAGGAACGGGCTTTTCCGGCGCACGCTGCGCCTCACGAGGGAGCGTCGGCTGCTGGTCGGCCGGGCTTGGGGATTGGCCGGAAGTACTCGGCGCCGGTGTCGGCTGAGAGGGAACGGTCGTGCTCGGCGCGACTGTTGTACTCGGCACCGGGCAAAGATCCACCGGCACCAGGCAGGGATCCACCGGCACCCGGCAAACGACCGTCCGCGGGCGGTAGCACGTGTAGGTCACCGGCACATATTTCTGCACCGTGCGGGGAACCGTGACCGTTTGCTCTTCCGCGACCATGCGACACACCTGCACCGGTATCTGTTCGACACGTTCTTCCGTCACCCATTTGTACGTGGTGACGGGGATCTGACGAACCTGTTCCTCCGCCACCATGCGACAAACCTGGACGGGGACTTTCTTTTCCACCCGCTCCACCACCGGCCGCATCACAGTGATCGGAATCTTGCGGACCTGCTCTTCCTCAACCATGCGGCAGACCTGGACGGGCACCTTTTGCCGGACTTCCTGAGGCTGATAAGTCACCACTTCCACCGGAACCTGCTCCCTCACCACCTTGGCCACGTACTGCGTCTCGGGGACCACCTGGGCCACGATGTTGGGTTGCCATACCTTGCGGAATTCGTACCGACCGCGATTGTTGGGCACCCAGTACAGTCCGCCGGGCTGCCAGGTGACAGCGCCGGTCACGGGGTCCACCACTGGCTGACCGGCCTGCCAGGTCAACCGATTCGCGAACAACCCCGGTTTCAGGACGAGCTGGTCCACATATTGCCCCTGGTCCACGTACTGCGTCCTGTAGGTGACCACCGGCTCCGTGACCGTGCGGTACTGGGTGCGATACACGATTTGGCGGACCGGCTGCATCACGGTGTAACATTCTTCCCTTTCCTGGGTTTCCCAAACGGGTTTGAGGACCTTCACCCGCTCTTCCCGCTCCGCCGTCTCCTGCACGTAACGGATGACGTTGTAGCTCTCGTCGCGATACTCTGTCTCCCATACGGGCTTATAGACCGTGACCCGTTCCTCGCGAACGCTGGTTTCCGCCACCGGCCGACTGACCGTGTAACGCCGCTCGCGGTATTCCGTCTCCCAAACCGGTTTATAGGTCACCACCTTACGCTGTTCATACTGCGTTTCGCATTCCAGGCGATAGGAAGTGACCTGGACCGGCTCGTACACGGTCTGATAGACGAGCCGGTAGCTTGTTCCTTCGCAGGGCGAAATGACGGCCGAGCTTGTAACGACCTGGCCGAAACCTACGGAAAATCCCGCCCAGGCAAGGCCCACCGCCGTGATCACGGGACCCAAACGCCGTGTCAGAGAAATCGCGGCCTTCATTCTTTCACCTCGTGCGAACAAATCGGAAGACCCTGGGATCTCCCCTCGGAGTCTGATCTTCATTCCCTCTTACTTAATGCTCATCTACGAAATGGACACCGTCATCGTGGACGACTACCGGCTCCGGCGCACAGGATGGCCGGGGCACAGTCCCTACTCAATTTTGGGCTGTAATTCGCAAGATGCAAACGTTCAACCTGGCAAAATTTAACGCCTTCTGGCGCAAGTTTTGTTGTAGAAAGACAATCTGACGCAAAGATTTTTTCAAGTTTGGGGCCGCTCGTGCCGACCAAGATGGCGACAGCCCCTTCAGGGGGGATCTACCGTACCCTCGTTTGTTCTTCCTGGTCCGCCCAACTTGGCGTCCTTGCCCCCGCGTTTTTTGCGAGACTGCCCGGGCACCCAGGCTGCTCCAGCCTCGGGAAAGCCGTTCTGCCACATCACACCTGGAGTGAGCTTTCTTTTAGCCGTACAATAAGAGCATAGGTTACAAACCGGCCTTTGGTCGGCGTAGGACGCGTGTTGTTTGACGCTGGCAGTTCCGAGCAATTTCCATGAGTTACGATCCGCACGACCCTCTCCCCCATTCTGGTGACGGTTTGGGTGATTCACGGAAACACGACGCGCCAGGTGGTGACCAGGGGAATCAGCCCCCGTCCGAAAGCTCGACGGAAACGGCTGCTACCGATCAGGCCACCAGCAGCGGTGCGTCGTTGGGGGAAAACACGGCGTCTTCGAATCGTCCGCGGATTCTCATTGGCTCGCAACGGGACCCTGCTGCCTATCGTCCGCGGCCTGGCAAGCCCGTCACCCCGGCACGGCCGCGACCGTCCCTCCCAGAATCCACTCGCCCTGGCCGTCTGACGGGATCGCCCGCAGGTGCGTCAGCCGGGGAGAAGAGTTCACCAGAAAGCAGCCCGCAACCAACCCAGGTACAGGTACTGGCTGGCGATGCGGTCGCTAACGCCGATGTCGTTCGCGATGCCGCGGCGATTTCGGAGCCGGTGCAAGGCCCTGTGCCGTCTCGAGAGGTGGACGTTGCCGCATCTGGCAATGCCGAGACCGGGACGTTCACGCCATCTGATCAGTCCCCGGGCGGAAGGCTCACCGCAACCGAGGAGAAACCAGCACGCGTCTTTTCAGCCTTGCCGGATTTCCCCGAGGATGAAGTGGAAGAAGAGCATCCCGAAAAAATCCTCGCCAGTGAGATCGACCAACTCCGGCAGCAGGTGCGGGACTCGGCGCAGATTCTCACGCGGGAGGCGGTCCAAGACCTGTTCAACCGCCGGGCAGGATTGCCGCCTGATCTGGAAAAGGAATTTGCCGAAGCCCTCGGCGATGTCGCGGTGGAACAGCTCATTACCGAAACCGCCAGCAAGGTGAAGGTGGGCCAGCTTGAGCCGGAATCCCGCCACGTGGGGAAAGTGCTGGCCGTGCGCGGCGAGAATGTGTTTGTGGAGCTGGGCCTCCGCGAACAGGGGATTGTGCCGCTCAAGTTGTTCCGCGAACCGCCTCAAGTTGGGCAGTCCGTGGAAGTCCGCGTCGTTCGCTTCGTGCCCGAAGAGGGAGTCTATGAACTCGTCCTGCCGGCTGCCGCGGCCGATGTCGCCGACTGGGCCGACCTGAGCGAGGGCATGCTCGTGGAAGCGCGGGTGACGGGCGTCAATCAGGGCGGACTGGAATGCGAGGTCAATCGCATTCGTGGATTCATTCCCATCAGCCAGATTGACATCTTCCGGGTGGAAAAGCCGGAAGAATATGTTGGCCAGTCGTTTACCTGCGTGGTACTGGAAGCGGACCCGCAACGCAAAAATCTGGTGCTCAGCCGTCGCGCTGTGCTGGAACGGGAGCGGGAACAAGTCCAGCGACTGCTGTGGGATTCACTGACGCCAGGCCAGATCCGCGATGGTGTCGTGCGGCGAATTACGGAGTTTGGGGCTTTTGTCGATCTCGGGGGCGTGGATGGGTTGCTGCACATCAGCCAGATCGCCTGGGGACGGATCAAGCATCCCAGTGAGGTCCTCCGCGAAGGCCAGACCATCAAGGTCCGCATCGACAAAGTCGATCGCGAAAACCAGCGGATCAGCTTGGGCTACCGCGATCTGCTTTACAACCCTTGGGAGGACGCGGACAAGAAATACGTCCCGCAATCGCTCTGGAAAGGCCGCGTCACGCGGATTATGGATTTCGGCGCTTTTGTGGAGCTGGAACCGGGGGTGGAAGGACTCGTGCACATTTCGGAGCTTTCCACCAAGCGTGTGTCCCGGGTAAGGGACGTGGTCAAAGAGGGGGACGAGGTGGATGTTGTGGTGCTGGCTTTTGATCCGCAGGAGAAAAAGATCAGTCTGTCCATCCGGGCGGCGATGAAAATGAAAGAGCCAGAGCCCACGCCACAACCGGAAAGCGCCGAGACCAGTACGCAGACCGCCGAACCCGCCGCTCCGCCACCGCCACCCAAGAAGCAGAAGCCGCCTAAGCCGCTCAAGGGTGGTCTGGGAAGCAGCCCCGGCCAGAGTCTGCTGGACCTGCTGAAAAAATGATCGGGAGTCAATCCGCGCAGTGACGTCCATTCAGCTCCCTATTGTGACCAGTGAATCTTGCGAGGAGGCGGCAAACCTCAGCCGTCGCGGTTTGCCTCGCTGGCTGAAGCGTCACGTTCCCAAAGGCAACGGCAATCATTTCACCGCCCGACTGGTGGAAACGCTGGGCCTGGTCACGGTGTGCGAGCATGCCAAATGCCCCAATCGGATGGAGTGCTACGCCCGGCGCACCGCGACGTTCATGATCATGGGCGAAGTCTGCACGCGGCGGTGCGGATTCTGCGCGGTGAAAAAAGGAAAAACGCAGCCGCTCGATCCTACGGAACCCCACCGCGTCGCCCAGGCCGCTGCCACCCTGGGACTCAAACATGTCGTTATCACCTGCGTCACCCGCGATGATCTCCCGGATGGTGGCGCCGCCCATTTTGTGCGGACGATCGAGGCCGTGCGTGCCGTCACCCAGGCGACGATCGAAGTTCTGCCCTCTGATTTTCACGGGCGGTGGGAGTCTGTGGCAACCGTCGCGGCGGCCAGGCCGGATGTTTACAATCACAACACCGAGACCGTCCCCCGGCTTTACGCCACAGTTCGCGGACGCAAGGCCAATTACCGCTGGACGCTCGAAATGTTCCGACGACTCAAGCGGGAATTCCCCGGCCTGTGTACCAAGTCGGGCTTGATGGTGGGCCTGGGAGAGACCTACCAGGAACTTCTCGACACTTTCGCCGATCTGGTAGCGGTGGGCGTGGATATCCTCACTGTAGGCCAGTATCTCCAGCCCACCCCTCAGAATCTTCCCGTGGTCCGATATTACCATCCCGAAGAGTTCGATCACCTGGCGGAAATGGCACGGCGCATCGGCTTCAAGGAGGTTTACAGCGGTCCATTTGTGCGGTCCAGTTATCACGCGGGAGAGGTGTTCGCGCATGTCCAGAAGCCGGTTCCGGCACCCCGCAATTCAGCCAGCGTTTCCAGCATGACGCCTCAGGTTGGTGGGGCCGACCGGTCCCGGTGTTAAAGGTGATGCGCCCATTCGGCGATGTGTGAGAAAACTTAGGCCCCGCCCGATTTGACGCACCATGGATTTGCTCCCTGCGTGAGAATGCGGCCAAATCGGAAATGAAGCGGCAAGGAGGCGTCCATGACGAACAGAATTTTTTTCTCAGCGGGGGAACCAAGCGGCGACCAGCACGGCGCGGCCCTCATCACAGCGCTCCGCCTTAGACTTTCTGAAATTACTTGCGTGGGCTTCGGCGGAGCACGGATGGCCCAGGCCGGGTGCCACCTTCTCGCTGATCTGACCTCCCATGCCGTGATGGGATTCCTCCGCCCAATAGTTCAGCTCCATCATTTTTACCGCTTCTATCGCCAGGCCATTGCAGAAATGGAGCACCATCGGCCGGACGCGGTCGTGCTTATCGACTATCCTGGATTCAACTGGCATTTGGCCAGGGCCGCCAAAAGCCGGGGGATTCCCGTCTTTTTCTACGGGCCGCCGCAAATTTGGGCCTGGGCGCGCTGGCGGGTGCGGAAGATGCGTCGCTGGGTTGACCATGCCCTCTGCTGGTTGCCTTTTGAGCAACACTGGCTTGCTGCCCGCGGCTGCTCCGCAACCTACGTGGGACATCCGTTTTTCGAGGAGTGCGCGACTGCCGTGCGCGATCCCGAACTGGTGACACAACTAACGGCTGATCCCCGTCCTTTACTCACCATCCTGCCGGGTTCCCGCGATCAGGAGGTCCACGCCAACGGACGATCCATGCTGAAAGTGGCTGCCCGTCTGCGGCAACAAATTCCCAACCTCCGGGTGGCCGTCGCAGCATTTCGACCGCACCAGGCCGAGCTCATGGAAGGTTGGGCGCACCAACTCGGTGTTCCTGCCCTCGTGCTGGCCGGAAAAACACCGGAATTAATTCAGTCGGCCACGTGCTGCCTGGCCGTCTCCGGGTCGGTTTCCCTGGAGCTTCTCTATCACGAAAAGCCCTCCGTCATTCTCTACCGGATCAGTCCCCTGGCTGCTCGCATCGAGAGATTCGTTCGTCGCGTGAAATACATCACGCTGGTCAATCTTCTCTATCATGGAGGTGCTCAGGCTGCCGAGATTGCCCCCGAGGATACCACCACGCCACCCCCTACCGACGCCCTTTTCCCCGAATTTCTTACCGCGCGTGATGTAACAGCGGAAATCTGCCGGCGGCTTGCCATCTGGCTGACCGACGCCGAAGAAAGAGAAAGAGTTGTCGCCGTGCTGCGGGAACTGAAAAGATCGCTCGGCTGGGAGGGGGCCGTCGATCGCGCGGCCGACTGGCTTGTTCGGCAGCTCGCTCGACCGCAATGCGAGTCACCTGAGATTTGCCCACACTCTTCATTTGCATTACACAAAAGCGCCATGGCCGCGGGTTCACGCGGCGGGTGATCAGCGGGGACAAACAGTGTCCCGACAAGAAATGGGCTGTGGGCGAAGTTGCCAAGATGTGGAGGGCAAGGCTTTAGCCCCGCTTTCGGCGCAGGACTTCAGTCCCCGCCGAAAGGTAATGGATGATCGAACTTCAAACGGCGGACCGAAACGCGAGCAAATTGGGGTGGTTCGTCCAAGGTGGACAAGCGGCCCTGACGAGCAGGGCCCTCCGAGGGGAACCGGACTTGACGAGCACGTCCCTCCGAGAGATCGTTCGGAGGGGCACGCTCGTCGTGCCCGCGGAACGGCAATGGATTATCCGTGATAGGAAAGCGAAGCTGACAAGCGGGTCCCTCCGAGAGATCGTTCGGAGGGGCACGCTTGTCGTGCCCGGTGTCAGCCCGGTGTGAGTTGGTCATGTCACGGCGTCAATCCTCGTAGGGGCAATTCATGAATTGCCCCTACCGAAACCAGGTTTGGCCAGGGTCCATGTGTTGTCGGGCCGATTCATGAATTGCCGCGACCGGTTATGGTCGTTCCATCCGGGCCCATGGCAAGGTTGTGAAGGCTAAAGCCTTCACCGAAAAGCGGCGATGAATCGCCGCACTCCACATTAACTCCACATTAACCGCACTCCACATTATGCGTGTGGTGCCTCGATGCACGTTCGTAGGACAAAGAAACTCTCCCGGGGACTTTGACTTGCACCGACGGTTTTGTTACCATGATAGAGGGATGGAAGTTTTGACCTCGTTTTCACTGTTCGCCGACGCAGGTTTCGGCTGGGAAGCAGGAGGTCTGTGGAGAGACGGAGCTTTGGGATCCGGCCGACGCCGACGAGAGGTGAAACGGGACCGTTAACTTCGGAAGTGCAGGGCGATAGCCGGTAAAGGCGAGAGGTTGGGAAATTGGTGTTGGGGGGACCCGGAGCCTGATCCGTTCCGGGGCAGCGATCTGGCTCATCACGGTCCGAAGTGCTTCGGTTCCTGGCAGCTTGTCTGCCGATTGTCTCTCAAATAGGCGTGTGGCGATGGAAGTCAGATTAGAAGTCGCAAACGGCAAGTACGCCGGAAGATCCGTTCGGGTGACCGGCCCTAAGTTCTTCATCGGTCGGGGTGAGGATTGCCAGCTTCGTCCGGCCAGCGACCTGGTCAGCCGCCATCACTGTGTCATCATTACCGATGGTGACTATGTGGCGGTGCGAGATCTGGGCTCGAAAAACGGGACCTACGTCAACGGCCAGCGCGTGCGGACGGAGATGCAACTCCGGGACGGAGATCGCCTCCTGGTGGGTGTGCTGGAATTCATCGTGCGGCTGGGCGAGGGGGCCAAGGTCAAGCCTAAAGTGGAATCCGTCCGGGAAGCAGCAGCGCGGGCGGCATCCGCCAGCTCGACGGAGTTCGATGTCGAGCAATGGCTGAGCGACGAGGAAGCTCCAACCGAGGGTGCTTCCCACGCGGAAACGCGAACCATTCAGATCGACCAGCCCAAGGATACGGCAGAACCCACGCCGGCCCCGCACCACAGCCCGGAAAAGCCCCTCGATGAGGAAACTCGCCAGGCCCTGGCTAGTCTCTTCAACGAAGAGAATCAAGGTCAGAGCGGCGACGTTCCGAAGAAACAAGGGGATTCAGGTAAATTCCAGAAGCCCAAGCCCCAGGATACCCGTCAAGCTGCTGCCAACGTATTGAAAGCGTTTTTCCGAAAGACCTGAGGCAAAACCTCCCGGGGGTGCACAGTGGCCGACGAAGCCCATCACAATCAGGACAAGAAAAAGATCGCCGGTCTGTTGGGGATTGGTCTCGACAATGACGATGGCCAGACCCGGATCACGCGGGGGAAGAATTTCGTCCTCTGGGGTGGGAGTAAAGACACCCACGCGGTGATGCAGGAGACGGCCATCAAGGTCAACGAACGTCTCGAGCAGAGCGGCAAGCGCTTGGAAGACGTGTCGCTGCGAGAACTTCGCGACATCATTCACGATGTGACGGAGTCGATCGGCATCAAGCGGTCAGAGTGATCCCCGCTCAAACGGGCGACTACAATCCCCGGCGGAGTGACCGCCGGGTTATTTTTGCGCTTTCACGGTCGGTTTTCTGCGTTTTCGCTGCCGTTCTGAAGACTCTTCAGCCACGAATCCCATTCCTGCGCCGTAATGGGACCCAGCTTTTCCCGCGTCGTGGTGATCGCGTAGTCCACCAATCGTCGCATGAGCGGATCGCGCAAATGATCACGCATCGGCCAAAGCTGATTGAGGGCGTCGGCGGCCTCTCTGTAGCGCTTTTGCAGGACATAGACCCCTGCTATCCCGGCCAGGCCGAAGGCCCGAAGTTCCGGTTCAGAATCCCCCATTGCGGCGAGTTCCTGAAAGAGGCGAAGGGCTTCCTCCAGACGATCTTCCCGAAGGTAAATTTGGGCCAGTCGCATTTTAGCCCGCGACGTCCAGTAAACCTTGTCGGGGAAATACTCGATGACGGCACGCCACGCGTCTTCCGTCCCCAACTGGCTGGCGTGCAGCCACTGCCCGAAAATTGTGTCATATTTGGGAACATTCAGGCGTGGCGGGCTTGTGGTTTCCGCGAGGAGAGGCGGCTCGTGGATGCGGTAATAACCGACCAAAAGCCCCACCCCCATTGCAAGCGCCCAGAATCCTGCCAGCGCCGCAGCCCAAATCCACCTTCCGTTTCTGGCGGGCGGAGGCGCTGCCTTCATCGCCTCTTCCAACTGGCGAATGGCAGGCGTGCTCAGGGCAACCGACCACTCTCCCGTTTCAAGATCAGGAAGTTCCTCTGGCCAGCTTTCGCCAACGTATTCGGCGTATATTTTGCGAAGCTCCGCAAGGAGCGCCTTGGGAGAGGCAAACCGCTTCTCCGGTTCCTTGGCCAGCATCCGATGAATCACCTGACAGAGCGCCCGGGGAAGATCCGGCCGCTTGTTTTCCAGCGGCTCCGGTTCTCTGGTGAGGTGCATCACCCCCACCACCATGGCGTTATCGCCCTTGAATGGGGGCTCGCCGGTGAGCAGTTGATAGCACGTCACACCGAAAGAATAGATGTCACTGCGAATATCCAGCGGCTTGCCCTGGATCTGTTCCGGGCTCATGTACAGGGGCGTGCCCATCGTCATCCCCACCCGAGTGAGCTCCAGGCCCTGCTCTGTCGGTCTGACTCGGGCGAGTCCAAAGTCCGCAACCTTGACCTCGAGATTGCGGGTGATAAGGATGTTTTCCGGTTTGATGTCCCGATGGACGATCCCTTCTTCGGCTGCCTTGGCGAGGGCCGCCGCCACCTGTCGCATGATGATGAGCGCTGTTCGCAACTCGGCGGGACCATTCTTCTGGAGCCATTGCCGGAGGTTAACCCCCGGCACATACTCCATCGCGATGTAGTGGATATCGTCCTCTGAGCCGACTTCAAAGATTTGCACAATATTGGCGTGGACGAGTTTCGCGGCCGCCTGAGCTTCCCGACGGAATCGCTCCAGATAGGTGGAATCGCTGGCCAGTTCCGGCCGAAGAACCTTCAGCGCCACCTGCCGACGGAGGGAAATTTGCTCGGCCAGATAGACATCCGCCATTGCGCCCACACCGAGGCGCCGCAGAACCCGGAAGTCTCCAACAGTTTGCCCGGAAAGGTCTCGCGAAGGTGAAGGGAATCGGGCCACAGGTCACGCCCTTTCGTGCGGCAAAGACTCACCAATCCGCGCCGTCATCTGCCATCTATTCTACACTCAAGGGGAAGCTCACATGCCGAGCAATTCTTTCCGAAAAATCACCAGAATGGCCAGCACGCAGACCAGCAGAAAGAGGACTCCCAGCCCCAATGCCACCGCGGGGTCTTTCCAGATGTCCCGGCGACGGCGTCTCAAGAGGACGGTAACCGGGACACGCTCTGCAGGAATGCCCACCGCTGGTTGCGACGCGGGCATCTCTGGAGAAGAAAAAGAAGTGATCAGATTCTCGGCTCCCGGCCCCGCAAATGAGGGCTCCTGAGGAAGCGGCTGCGCCACCGGAAGCGGTAACGGCACGCCACGCCGTTGCAATTCGAAAAACAACCGTTGGTCGTACTCTCGTTTGCGGACCGGATCGAGCAGACACACCCGGGCAGCGGCCAGCTCATTGAGAATTCGCTGGCACGCGTCGGCGTATTTTCCCGCTTGGAAACGCCGGACATGACCGATCTGGCGGTCGGCGGCATTGATGATCACGTCGGGATCGCCTTCAAACAGCGGAATCCCCAGCAGCCGATAATAGTTCGGCGGCTGTTCTTCCGGCGGGATGCCCAACCATTTGCGGTAGGGATCGAACGGCGGCTCGTTCGTGGTCATTGGTGAGGCTGCGAAATCCGTTCCGCCCACATCGCGCAGGCTACGGAAGCTCTTTGATGCGGATGTTGCGGAACTCCACTTTCATTGGCGGCCCGGCGTGTAACTGGAGAGCGATGATACCTTCTTTGGCGCCTTCGGGACTCTTCTCCTCGTAATCCACCGTGGTGAAGCCGTTCAACTCTAACCGAATCCGCGGACCGTCGCAGGTGATGGTGTATTCATTCCAGTCGCCGGGCTTGACGTGTTTTGCCACTTCCTCGGGATTCACATCGGCGAGGATGCCCCGACCCCGCTCCTCGTAGAGGATCCCCGTGTAGCGCTTTTCGGCGATGTCCGCCTGATAACCGGCGACGATGAAATCGTCCAGACGTTTGCTGCGAATTTGCACGCCGGAATTGTGGTTTCGCAGGCGGAACTCCAATTTGAGAATGAAGTTTTTGTACGTCTTTGTCGTACAGAGGAAGGTGTTGTGGGGAGTTCGCGTTTCGTCGGTACTCCCCACGATCACGCCATCCTGAACCGACCAGAACCGGGGATCGCCCTCCCAACCGGTAAGGGTCTTACCGTCAAACAGCGGCTTAAAGCCTTCTTCCTCTGCTGCTCTAACAGCCGCCGATCGCAAGCCGAACAGGGCAATTAATACCACCGGCCAAACAGCGACATACGGGTTCTTCCTCATGGTCGGTCTCCTCGAAGCAAAGGCACACCGCGATTATGGGCAGTCTCAGGCCCGGTAGGTCACACTCCGCGGAAGCACAGGAAGGCGGGCACACCTCTCTTGCCCAGAATACCATCGCCAGACAGGCAACTCAAGCGCCCAGGACGTTGAGCGCACACCACGTGTCTTCTGTTGCTGGAAAGGACTCTCGGTGGGCCCCTGATAGGGGGCAATTCATGAATTGACCCTACAACGTCGGAGGGACGTGCTCGTCAGGTCCGCACATTGGAGGGACCTGCTTGTCGGGTCCGCTGAATACCGATGGATCACCCAGCCCTCCTCACCGGGCACGACAAGCGTGCCCCTCCGACCTTTCGGAGGGACCTGCGTGTCAGGTCCGCTTGTCGGAGGGACGTGCCTGTCACGTCCGCCGCCCAACGTTCGATCGTCCATTGGCGTTCACCGGGGACTGAAGTCCCGCGCGGAAAGCGGGGCTAAAGCCCCGCACTCCATGGAGTGCGGCGATTCATCGCCGCTTTTTGATGAAGGCTTTAGCCTTCACCACCTCGGCGTTTGCGGTGTTTTGCCGCGGCCGCGAAAGCGGGGCCCTGGAAGGGGCCATTCATGAATTGACCCTACCGAGATCTGGGCACTGCGCTATCGTCCATGCGCAGCATGAGCAAATAATGAAGTTTTGCGACGGGGATTTGATCAATTTGGCGATTCTTGACGTCTTGGAGGGGCGATTCGTGAATGGCCCCTACCAGGGTTTGGCTGCCCCGTATCGACCTGCGGTAAACGAAACACGGAAATCGTTTTGATCGGGATCTGACCGGTTCTGGAAGGGCCCTCGCCGGCGCCCGCTGTGCTTTACCTTTCAGGCTGGCTGATTTAGGATAAGGGTTTACACTCTGACGGGCGGGATCGTGCTTCATCCGAACGCGGAGTGCGACTAGGGGAGGCGGTTTTGAACATGCCCGGGGTGTCGTCCAGCGGACAGGCTTTTAATATCCATGACTCCAGTGAAAGTTGCCATCATTGGGTTTGGAACGATCGGGTCCGGCGTGGCCAAGCTCCTTCTGGAGCATGGTGACCGGATTTCGCGGCGTGCGGGGCGGCCCGTCGAGCTTGTGCGGATCGTCGATAAGGACCTCGTTCGTCCGCGCAACGTGAGTGTGCCACGGCAGTTACTCACAGATGATATTGACAGCGTCATCAAGGATCCCTCGATTTCCATCGCGGTGGAACTGATCGGCGGGTTGGAGCCCGCCCGCTCCATCGTCCTCTCGCTGCTGGAACACGGAAAAGACGTGGTGACTGCCAACAAGGCGCTTCTTGCGGAACACGGTCCGGAGCTTTTCGAAGCCGCCCGACGGTTGGGGCGATCGATTGCCTTTGAGGCATCGGTCGCGGGGGGCATACCGATCATCGCAGCGATTGGGGAGAGCCTGACCGCCAACGAGATTCTGTCCATCCATGCGATTCTCAACGGAACCAGCAACTACATTCTCACTCAGATGGAGGAGCAGGGCCAGGAATATGCGGCAGCGCTGGCCGAAGCGCAGCGGCTCGGATATGCAGAGGCCAATCCCGCTATGGATGTGAGTGGTGCCGATGCGGCCCAAAAGCTGGCCATCCTCGCCCAACTCGCTTTCGGAGCGGAGGTCAACTGGAAGGAAATTCCGCGGGTGGGAATCGACACCGTCCAGGCCGACGACATGCGCTACGCCACAGAACTGGGATACCATATCAAACTGCTGGCGGTTGCGGAACGGGTTGATGGAGAGCTGGAACTCCACGTCTCGCCGACGCTGGTGAAAAAGGGCACACCGCTGGGCGAGGTTCGCGGGGCGTATAATGCGATCCGCATTGTGGGGGATGCCGTGGGACGGGTGTTTTTCCACGGTTTGGGAGCTGGGCAGATGCCGACGGCCTCGGCGGTCGTAGCCGACATCATCGACACGGCGGTAGGTCGCGCGGCGATCACCTTCCGCACCCTGCGGCTTTGGTCCAATGATGGGCCGAAAGTCCGGCTCCGCAATCCCGACGAAAGCAGAAGCCGGTTCTATTTGCGATTCAATGTACAGGACCGGCCGGGAGTACTGGCCGAGATTGCCGGCATTTTAGGACGGAACCAGATCTCGATTGCTTCTGTCATTCAGCATGAGACCGAAGAAGAGGCGGAAGGAATTGTTCCCCTGGTGATCATGACCCATGCGGCGGCCGAAGGCCCCATGCGGCGAGCCATGGAACAGATCGATCAACTTCCCGTGGTCCGTCCCGGCAGCGTGTGGATGCGTGTCCGCGATTAATGCGTGCTGCGTGGAGGGTCTACGCTCTCGCACGGCCGCCGAAAAGAGGCATGCTCGGCTTAGCGTCAAACGGATTAAAACGGAAGGAAATTGAGGTCACCATCCCGCGGGCAACAGATCTTCCAGTACAATTCCGATGAAATACGCGATCATCATTCCGGACGGGTGTGCTGACGAACCGCAGGAGGCGCTGGGCGGAAGAACTCCCCTGGAGGCTGCCCGGACTCCCGCGATGGACGCCATTGCGCGACAGGGTGTGGTGGGGCTGGCCAATCATGTGCCCGAGACGCTGCCCGCTGGCTCCGACGTGGCCAATCTCAGTCTGCTGGGCTACGATCCACAGACCTACTACACCGGGCGGGCTCCATTGGAAGCGGCGGCTCAGGGGATCGAGCTTGGCCCTCACGACTGGGCCATCCGCTGCAACCTGGTGACAATCATCGACCAGGTGATGCGGGACTTTACGGCGGGTCACATCTCCACCGAGGAAGCCCGGCAGTTGATGGCGGCGCTTCAGGAAAAGCTGGGGTCTGAGCAGTTGCAGTTTTACGCGGGGGTGAGCTATCGCAACCTGCTCATTTATCGCGGAGGGAATCAACCCGCCCCGTTTTCCCGCGATACCTTCACAGTGCCACCGCACGACCTGACCGATCAAAGCGTCCTGGATGCTTACCCTCGTGGTCCGGGAAGTGATCTGCTGGCCCGGCTCATGGCCGAAAGCGAAGTCGTTCTCGCGGACCATCCCGTCAATCAGGCACGAAAAAAGGCGGGCAAGCTACCCGCCACGAACATCTGGCTGTGGGGACTCGGTGGTGCCCCGCAACTTCCCCGATTCGAAGAGCGTTATGGCGTGAAGGGGGCCATGATCACCGCCGTGGACTTGCTGCGGGGACTGGCGGCGCTGTTCGGCTGGCCGCGAATCGATGTGCCCGGTGCCACCGGTTATATCGACACTGATTACGCCGCCAAGGGGCGCTACGCCGTGGCCGCCCTTGCCGATTACGATCTCGTGTGTGTTCACATCGAGGCCCCGGATGAGGCCAGCCATGAAGGCAGCATCGAGGAGAAGATTCGTGCCATAGAAAATATTGACGAAAAAATTGTGGGTCCAGTGTGGGAGGCCCTTCGCTTGCATGGAGAATACCGCATCATGGTTTCCCCCGATCATCCCACCCCTATCCGCATCAAGACCCACAGTCATGGATATGTACCGTTCGCCATAGCCGGCACGGGCATCAAGCCGGGTAACGCTTCCGGCTATCACGAGAAAGCGGCCGCGCAATCCGGGCTGATCTTCGAAGAAGGCTGGAGGGTGATGGGCTATTTTCTCCACGGAGAGAACCACTAAGGCGGTTTGCCGTGTGAGGGATTTGCGGACGTGGGATTATCACGTGGCTTGAGAACACTGTGGCAGGGTTACGCTTCTTTCAACCGCACGACACGCGAGCACAAGGAAAATCGTCGGGAGGAAAACACAAGTTTTCAAAATCGAGGGTAACTGACGATGGCCATTCTGGTGCAAAAGTTTGGTGGGACAAGTGTTGCGGACGCTGAAAAAATCCTGGCGGCTGCCCGCAAGGCAATTCGGGCGCAGAAGCAGGGCTACCAAGTGGTGACGGTGGTGAGCGCCATGGGACATACCACCGATCACCTCATTGAACTGGCGAAGCAGATCGATCCCGATCCCCCGGCCCGGGAAATGGACATGCTCCTTTCCACCGGCGAGCAGGTGAGCGTGGCACTCATGGCGATGGCAATCCACCGGTTGGGGCATCGGGCCATCAGCTTTACGGGGGCACAGTTGGGAATCCGCACCGACAGCACGCACACCAAAGCCCGCATCCGCTCTATCCAGACAGATCGCATCCGGCAGGCACTGGATGATGGGTACATCGTGATCGCGGCAGGCTTCCAGGGGGTCACCGATACGGCGGATATCACGACCCTGGGACGCGGCGGGAGCGACACCACAGCAGTGGCCCTGGCCGCCGCTCTGCGTGCGGAAACCTGCGAGATTTACACCGATGTGGACGGCGTTTACACGACCGACCCCCGGCTGGTGCCCGAAGCCCGCCGGATGAGCCGCATCAGTTACGACGAGATGCTGGAACTCGCCACCGCGGGGGCGGGGGTCATGCACAACCGCTCGATCGAATTCGCCAAACGGTTCTCGGTGCCCGTCCATGTGCGGAGCAGCTTCAGCGATATGCCCGGGACGCTCATTTCCTGGATGCCGGAATCGCGAAGCGTTCCGGTGTGTGGCGCGGCCGCCATTCTCAAGGAAGCGCGGGTCACCGTCCGCGGCGTCCCGGATCACCCAGGTAACGCTGCGGCGATCTTCTCTCGGTTGAGTGCCAGGAACATCGCCACCGACATGATCGTTCAAAATGTGGCCGAGGGCGGTCGGGCCGACGTTTCCTTCACTGTCTTCCAGGAGGAGCTCCCCGCCGCACTCCGCATCGTGGAAGAAACCGCCCGGGAAATCGGTGCCGAAGGCGTCAACTACGACGAAAATGTGGCCAAGGTCTCGGTGGTGGGCCTTGGCATGGCCAAACAGCCGGGCGTCGCTCAGCGAATGTTTCAGGCCCTGGCCGATAAAGACATCAACATCCTCATGATCACCACAAGCGAGATCAAAATCTCCGTGCTTGTGGAACGGGACCGTGCCATCGAGGCGCTGCGCACGGTCCACGCGGCGTTTGAGCTGGACAAAGAACCCCCGCAGGCCGAGGAAGAAGCCCGCCCCGAGGAAATGGGCAACGACCGCGACCGAATCATTGGACGCCTTCACGGGATGGAGGATCTGGTAATCGAGTCAATCTGTCTCGACGAAACACAGGCCTGCGTGACGCTTTCCAATATCCCGGACCGGCCGGGGCTGGCCGCGCGCGTCTTCCGTCAGGTTGCGGAGCGTGAAATCGTCGTGGATATGATCGTGCAAAGCGTAGGCCGGGACGGCAAAGCGATGATGAGTTTCACCGTGCCGCAGTCATCCTATGAAGCAGCTTTGGCTGCCTGCCGGCCCTTCTGCCAGGAGATCGGGGCCGCGCCTCCAACCGGCCGTCCGCGGGTTGCCAAGCTCTCGATCCTGGGAACGGGATTGAAAAGTCACATCGATGTCGCCAGTCGAACCTTCAAAACGCTCGCCCAATCGCAGATCAACGTGGAAATGATCAGCACCAGCGAGGTGCGACTGAATGTGGTGACGACGGGCGACAAAGGCCGACAGGCCCTCACCGTGCTCCGTCAGGAGTTCGCCGAAGAACTGATCGATCTGTGATTTCGCCCGGCGTGACCGCAGCGGTCAGAAACGTAAAAATTTCTCTGCCGCATCGTTTCTTGTCATCGGACACAGGCCGCCCTGTCCTGGGCCATGGTGCACGCTTTTTGGTGCCCTTTTCTGGCGGACACGACAAGCGTGTCCCTCCAAACGGACATGACAAGCATGTCCCTCCAAGAAGCGGACACGACGAGCGTGTCCCTCCGGTAACAAGTGTGTGCCTCCGTGGACACCCCAGGCGTGTACTTTCGGGATGTGTCCGCGGCACGAACTTGCCGAGTGACACCCGAGTGTTTGCCGAGATGACTTTTCCGTCATAATGAAAAGGGGAAACGCCGGCGGAGGTGAAACTCCGCCGATGGTGTGCTGATCGCTATGGAAATGCCGGCCATGAAGTCGTGATCGGAAAGGGTTCGTAAGAAAATCCGGCGGGATTGAGTGTCCCCTCCGCCGCGACTGCCTGGATGCAAACAATCGGGAGTCCCGATATGGTTCTGGAAAGAGAAGAATACATCGAGCAGGCGTATTTCTTTCGGGCCCTTCGTGAACGTCTCGATCAAGGGGTTTCCACGCAAGAACTTCTCAAGACCATCAAACAGGAAATCCTTTCCACAACCAAACTCCCCCTGGCGATTGACTTCATGACCACCGAACTCCGCTTCACGGGGGGATTTGCCTCGGCCATGGCCAGGCTCAGCCACTATTTCACTCCCTTTCAGGCGTTCGTGATTCACGAGGCGGAACGCGAGGACGGACGCCTGGATTTCCGCGTCGCCCTGGAGATTCTGGAAAAAGAGGCAGAGTACAAGGCAAAAGGCGCAAGCGTTCAGGGTGTGTTTCTCTACCAGTTTGAAACCCTCTGCCGCAATCGCCTGGGGTACGACAAGGGCCTGGAAGCGATGGCCGGAGACCCCGTCTACGATGACAACTGGCGGGAATTCATCCTCGATCTCCGCCGACAGGTGGGGCTGATTGATATCGCGGACATGATCTTCGTGCGGAGTGAATATTACCGGCAGCTCCGCGGGGACTCCGGTAAACCTGTCCTGTTTGGCGAAAAAGAGGGGAAAATCGCGCTGGCCAATCGACGCAAGGATCCGCTCTACCTGTTCGCCGCACTATCCCGACATTTAGGTTATCCCTCCGTACCCCGACCTAAACGCGAGGAAATGGTCCTACTCAATTACTACACCCTCCTCCGCCGGGTGGAACGCCTGGAAATGCGGATCAAACTCCTGGAAGAAGAACAGCGGGGCGGGATCGATCTCAGTCAGTTCTACGTCAAGCCGGAGGATCAACAGAAAGACAAATCCCGCTGACCTTCTCGTCGTGGGTGCATTCCCAGGACCGCGCACGCCAGCAAAGAGCCGGCGAAAGGACCACGAGAGGAATCTCCTGGAGATGGCCGAACGCGGCTTTTGCCGCAGGATGCTTCAGTCAAATCATGTTATGTCGGGAAAAGACTTCCACAGCGGTCGCGCCGGCCTCCAGTTCGCGGCGGGCTTCAGCCCGCTTCTGGATGCGCTGGAGGGCTGCCTCCACCACGTCGCCCTCCGCTCCCTGGGGAACGATGCAAACCCCTTCGTGATCTCCGAAGACCAGATCGCCCGGCCGAATTCGCACATGCCCAATCTGCACCGACACGCGGAAATCCACCACTTTGCCCCGGGTGCGCTGGTCCTGAGCGAATGCCCCACGAGAGAAAATTGGGAAAGAGAATCGAGCAAGGGCTGCGGTGTCACGCACGCAACCGTCCACCAGGGCACCGGCCGCGCCCAGTTGGATCGCGCGGACAGTCATCAACTCGCTCCACATGGCGAGCTCGCTGCGACCACCCGTGGCGACGAAGACCTCCCTGGGACGCAGGTCGTCCAGGGCCTCCAGCATCAGGCCAAACGGTTTGGCGAAGACCGGGTTGAGTCCGCTGGGAGAAAATGTCTCATAACAGTCCGCAAAAAGCACAGGCATCGCCCGACCCACCAGCACCATCCGGGGATCCAGAGGGCGGATGGCGATCGGCAAGAACTGGGCACTCAGCCCAATCTGGTCCAGGACCTCCCCCACCACGGCCGTGGAAAGCTCTTGCCGAAACAGAGCGAAAAGCTGCTCGTCATTCTTCCACAACTGGTTGTTCATGAGGTTTCTCCGATGACGAGATCGAATCCCTGAAGCGGACCATTACCCTCGGGCATTTCCACCTCAGTTCCACCCATCAAACATAGTTTGCGTAAATCAGTCAGCTTGTCAACTTGACGATAGGATTTTCGGTCATCCAGGGGCGAATGCCGCGAGTACTGGGCATTAAGAACCGATTTTTCATTTCCTGTCGGCAGGCCGAGCTTTCCCACGCGCGAAAGGCGCGGCCTTCCGCAGGACTTCTCGCACGGATCCGCCCGACACGTCCGCTTCCGGAGAAACGTGGATCTTACGTCCGCTTTGCAATTTTGGGTCGTCCCCTTCATCGACTGGGCTCCGTTTGCGTGTTTCGGTTCCTGCCTAACCGCAAGGGCAATTCATGATTTGCCCGAAAGCACATTGCGCCTGGGGCATCTCGTGGGTTTTTATCAAAGTGCGGATGGGTCGCCGTTCGGTCCTGTCGCTTTTCCGCGGAAAGTCCCGTATACTAATCTATGCTTTTGTGAACGAACAAAGAAAAAATAGTGACGGAGTTGCTGCGGGAATGTCCCGATCTTCGGCGCGGTGAGGGAAGCATTGTTCATCTCGTCTTGACGTAACGTGTTAAGGAAGCAACGTGTATAGCCTGTCGGAGAGTAAATTCGGCAAACAAGGTTTGCGATACACTCTGGTTAGAAAACGGGAAGAAAGGAGTTGCATCATGAGGTTGTGGAATCTCGTAGGAGCTTTTGTGACCGCGGCATGCGCCGTGTTACTATCGCTGCCCGGCCAACTTCTGGCCCAGCAACAACCGGCATCACCCGGGCTGGAGGTCAAACCGGTTGTCGTGGTGAGCTTCGCCGGATTGGATCGGCTTTTTGAGGATGTTGAGTATCTGGGCAAACTGGCGGGGGTCGAGAGTCTTGCCGAGAATCTGAAAAGCTCTCTCGCGGCTCAAACTGGCGAACCAGGCGTGCCAGGAGTGGATGCCAAGCGGCCGTGTGGTGTCGCCGTACAGACCAACGGCTTTCAATTCCTGGTGACCGGTTACGTTCCCGTCACCGATTTTGATAAGACGCGGGAATGGCTGAAAAGCAAAGAGATCGAACTGAAACAGGAGGGAAACATTTGGTCGGCAGAACTACCCAACGGTCAAACGGTGTTCGTCTCGCACAAAAACAATTGGGTCATCATTGCCGCGGACAAGCAAGTTTTCTCGCAGATTGGCGACAATCCGCCGCCCACCCTCACGGAGCTTTCCGGCGAGCATGATCTGGGCGTTCTGCTCTACATGGCCAATATCCCGCCAATGTTCAAACAGCTTGGCCTGTCGATGATCCAGCAGGGGATGGACATGGCTCTCCAGCAGCAGGCCAAGGAAACCGGAGAGGACATCACTCAGCAGCGGGAAATGCTCCAACGCTCTTTCCAGCAAATGCAGGTCGTGCTGGAAGAAATCGACACGATGACGGTGGGATTAACGGTAAACAGCCCGAAGGCCGCCGTGTCACTGGTGTACACCGTTGTGGCCCGACCGGGTACCGAGTACGCCCGGAACCTGAGTCAGAATCAGGACCTGAAAACCCGGCTGAGTGGCTTTGTGCTTCCGGACGCCACGTTCATGCTGCGGGAAACCGCACGACTCGGGCAGCGCGATATTGAGCAATTTAAAGCGACTGTCATCCCGAATTACAAAAAGCTCTTCCGTGAGTCGCTCGACAAGGAAAAAACCCTGACCAAGAAAGAAAAGCGACTGGCCACCGACTTGATCGACGCCTTGCTGGATGCCCTGGGAGCCACGGTCGAAAAGGGCACGCTCGATCTGGCTTTCTCGGGTCAGATGAGTGATAAGCAACTGACATTGCTCTCTGGCATGATGCTCGAAGATGGTGCCAAAGTGGAGAAATCATTGCTCAATTTGCTCAACCAGGCTGCGGAAAAGGAACCGGATGTGAAAGAACACTTTCACGTCAATGCAGCCGAATACAAAGGCTTCCGGTTTCATGTTCTCGATCTTCCGGCGAACAAGATGACGGATGCTCCCGAACCGATCCGCCAAATGATGGGCGAAGACTTTGCCTTTGTCCTTGCGTTTTCTGATCACGCCTTTGCGATGGCGGCCGCCCCCAAAGCAGCTGACCTGCTCAAGAAGGCCATCGATCAAATGGACAGTGAAACAAGCGTGACGAAGCTGGCCGACATGTACATCGCTCTCAATCCTCTGATGAAGTTCATCAGCGTGGTCGCAGAAAAGGCAGAAACCCGCGACCAGGTGCAGCAGTTATTGCCGCTGGTGAGCTCGAAGGACCGTGTCACGCTGACCGCCAGCGTGCAGGGCGACAAAGGCACCACGCAAATCGATATTGAGGAGGGCGTGGTGAAGCTCCTCGTCACCATGGCATTGACCCTTCAGCAGAAGGCCCCGCAGGGTCCGCTGCCGCTCCCGCTTCCATCGGGCACTGAGTGACACCATGCACCCGGTCGTGCCTGACCGGATGCGTGTGGTGGCCAATGAACGTGTCGCACGACACTGAGGCCCACTTCTTTTAATTGAATATGTCTAAATTACGGCCTTCTGGCCGATGACAATCCGCCAGAACAGAAACAGGGACGACTGGCTGGTCGTCCCTGTTCTTTTCACTCGGGGGATAGGCTTTTTCCCGCTTGCTTATGAGTGCCTACCAGCATGGATCAGGACCGCGTTGCTTTGGGGAAGGCGGTGCAAACGCACCGTGCTGCCCGATGCGTTCTGTTCAGGATGGCTATCGCGAATTGCCAGCGCTGAGCGTGTCACGCGAATCGGACGATTCGGCCTGGGCGGCTTGCAACTCTTCCTCTTTGGGACGATCAACAATGAATCCGCCCGTCCCCCGTCGGGTGATCGCGTTGTTTTTCGCGCCCGAACCGTAGCGGTCCATCCCGCCGTAATCCACCACAAAGCTGAAATTACCGCCGCAGGTGGGATACGGGTGGTAGGTGATAGCGCTCGACGCATATCCCTGGCTTGTGCCAGCGTATTCATCGGCTCCTTCAAAGTCATAGAGAACCCCCAGGCTAGCCTGGGCACCCTGCCCCTGAACTCCTCCCACCCGGGCGAGATAGTGATCGTCGCCGCTCAGTTCCAGCAGATAGCCCACCGAGAGGTCCCAACCAAACCCGGTCCCCATGATGGAACCGTGGTACTCATCGTCACCTCCATCGTCGATGAGGGCCCCCACACCCATGTGGCATCCCCAGCCATTGCCAAAACGCTGAAACCGCTGCTGCGTTCGCGCGGAGCCATCATAGGCCTTGAGTGTGGCCCCCAGCCGACGGTCATTGCCAGCAAAATCCCGGGCGAAGCCGATGGCAAGCCAGTAACCACCACCCTGGCCGAAATAGTCGAACTCGTAGGTGTCATCCCCCGCTCCTTCGAGGAGCACACCAATCCCGCCGTTGGCAGCTCCCCGAATCCCTGAGCCAACGCCCTGGCCCCACCCTTCGTAACCCGGCGTCTCGGGATACGAGTCGTACCAGCGACCGCCCACGTAGTAGTGGTCGTCCCCGGCAAGGTCGTCAATCAGGCCGAAACCGAGTGGGCCACCGAATCCCTGGGCCCACATCGCAGCGTGATAATCGTCTTGCCCTTCCCGGTCAATGAGCACCCCCACACCTCCGATGGCCTGACCCTGCACGCGGCGAAGCCCCAAATACTGGTCGTTTCCAGCCCAATCCACAAGAATCCCCACACCGCCCAAAGTGCTTCCCTGGGCCACATCCTGCGCCCAGTAGATGTCGTTTCCCGCCAAGTCGATGAGCAGCGAACCACCGAGGATCGCGGCCCCCTGAATTCCCGGCAGTTTACCCTGATAACGGTCGTTCCCCGAATAATCGAGGATGAGCAGCAACGGGCGATCGACGGAGACCGTGCCCTCCCAATACACGTCGTCGCCCCCCAAATCGACAATCGCAACGACACCTTTCATCTCTTCAAGGCGGTACTCGTTAATGCCCGTTCCCCCCACCACAATTGTTCCCACAGAGGTCTCGATCTTCCGTACGACAGTGCCGCTGACGCCGGGCACGGCTGTTTGCGTTCCGTGACCTGCCGAGCCGCCGAGTGCTTGCCGGAGGCTCTCGAGGAACAAGCGGTCGTTGAGGCCAGCCAGCACTTCGGCCATGTCCCATTGCGCCGCCCGATCCATTTTTTCCAAAAGCTGCACAAGCCGCCTCGCACTACCGCGGTCGTTGACGGTGTGCCCCACAACGGTGTTGGTGGTCATCACGTAATTGATGCGTCGGGCGAGTTCGGTGAATTCAGCCTGTGAAAGCGGCTTGACAGTTTGTGCGTACAGGTTGTAGGCCTGGACAAGCGTTCTCTGAAGGAACTCAACCGGATCGTTCGAATGCTCATCGAGCTCGATCGTGGAGGGGGGCACGTCCATTCGGGCCCGCGCGGTTCGCAGCAAGAAACGAAGTCCCGCCGCCCTGTCAGAAAGCGCACCCGCATGGAGGTACCGTGTGAACTCCTCCGCTTCCTGAGGGACACGAAGTGGCTCGCGGAGAAGATGGTCGAACCAGCTCAGCCGGGCCAGCCCGTTGATTTCATTCCCTGTATAGCCCCCCCGGGTGGCGGCCAGCCGCGATGCCGTGTAGCTAAGGAATTGCTGGAATCGGCTGTCCACGCCGGCGGAACGCATTTGACCACCTATTTCCGGGGCCAAAAGCTTGACGATTCCCGATGCCAGGGGATGGCCGACCGCCGAGGGGTCGATCTTGGGTGCGCCCCCTTTCTGTGGAGATGGTTCCCCTTCCTGGTTTTTTTTGGGGCTGGCCGATTCTGCCGACTCCTTTGGCCGGGGTGCTTTCGGTTCAGCGGATGGGCCTTCGGTTTCCGCCCCGGACGGCGGGGACATATTCTGTTTGTCGGCGGCAGAGCCTTCTGAAGGCTCGGACTTAGCTTCTTGACGAGCCGGCTTTGTGCTACCGTGGATCTCGTTTGCGTCTGCTCCGGGAGGTGCGCCAGCCGAGCCCGATCCGCTTCCCAGGTCCAGCTCTGGACCTTCCATTTTATCCGGGTCGTCCGCGAAAACCGCCAAGTCTAATGAGGTCACTTCCACTGCGGCAGCGCGACTGTCCGGCTGAGAAACTTTCCCGTCGCCAGGCCCAGCGAGGACCAACCCGATACCACTCATCCCGCACACCCCAAAGAACCCCAAAACAGTGCACCACTTCACCATGTCGAGGCGTTTGAGTTTCATCTGGGACTCCTTCGGAACGCTGGTTGGCTCGATGGGTTCTCCACGGAGTCCGGGGCCAGCAGTGACGGCTGATGAAAAAAGAATCTCCCCGGAACCACAGGAGGGCGACTATCTCTTTATCGGAAGGAAATACCGAGGGAAAACACGCTAACCCAATAGGCGAAGATCCGAATTTGGGCAATTTGTATCGGATCCCGGTCCGCGCTCAGGTAGGTCGTTTTCGCCTGGCTTTCTGCCGCACGACAACAGGCTTACGTTTGAACGGCCGCATCAGAGCCGCGACGCAGATCTCCTGCTTGTTATACCACAGATGTCGTGCCCGAACCACGTTGTACCCCCAACTGCGGATGCGTTCCAGATATTCGGGGATTCTGTCCGCCAGGGTCCACTCGGGCAACTTTAACGTGAGAATCATGCCCCGGATATTGATCTGGGGGTAGGTGACAAGACTTTCCACAGCATCGAGGGTGTAATTAGGAGCGGCGTTGATGTCGGCGGCGAGCCAGCGAATTTTCCTGAACGCGCGACGTGGTGCCTGCGTCGTCCGACGGCGCAGGTGGGTGAATTTGGGATGTTGTAGAACAGCCGGGTGCATCTCGGCCGGGTCCACACCCAGGACCTCATAACCGCGATCGAGAAGGGCCTGACTGGCCCCGCCGGGTGCACTGCCCAGCTCCGCCCACCGGGCATTGGGCGGTACAGGAAACTGCGACCACCTCAAGGCCTCTTCCATTTTGAGATATGCACGAGAAACGGCATGCTCTGGCAAACAGAGTGGAAATCTTCCGCCGGGATAGAAGGTTTCCGGGCCTTCCAGGCGATGGATCCCCACCCACCATTCGTCGGGGTCCACGATGATGCAGTCCAAAACCCACTGCCCGCGAAGTCCCCTACGAGGAGTCGTGTCCGGCGCGACAAGATTGACGGACTCAGGAGCAGCGGCGGAGATGAGCGAGCGAATCTGCTCAACCTCGTCCGGCCAGGGGGTGTCCGGATCGCTTCGGCCGGGGGGCGCCGAATCCCGTGGCCAAACATGTACCATCCGAACGGGGATTTCCCCAATCAGCTTCCAGACCTGCCGCGCCGCTTCTGCCTGATCACCAACCTCAACACGTCCCAGCGTGAAGCCCCATGCCCGCGCAAAAACGGCCTCGAACCGAAACCCCTCCAGAGGTTGGGTGGCGTCAGCGAATTTAAGCGTGACAAAACCGCGACGGCTGAATGCCGGTCGTAAAAAGGGATACTGCCGAGCGGCTTCCCGTTTGAGAACGTTCTCGACCCCTGATTGACACGTCGCAAAAATAAAGGGCGGCAGAGTTGTCATACTTTAAGCATACGGGGATCGCAGCCCAGGGGGAGGACCGGATGCCTGTTCTGACATCTGAAGGTTCCGGCGGACAATCCCTCGATGAGGTTAGGACCAACCCCCGCACAATGTGGCACCAGTTTACAAAGTTTGGCGCCCCAGCAGTTCAGAAGCGCTCGCAAGTAATTCACGATGGATAAAGACACCCGGAAATGGTTTGATTCCCTCCTGGAAGAGGTTATCGAGACCCTTCCTCGACTGGTTCGCAACGCCATGAACGAGGTTGCCCTGTACGTCGAGGATCATCCGTCGAGGAAAGTCATGGAAGAGTTGAACATTTCCGATCCGCGCGACCTCTGGGGCCTTTTCACCGGCGTCCCAATTCAAGAGAAGGAGAGCCACTGGCTGGGCGGTCCTCCTCGCTTGCCCGATCGGGTAACCATTTATCGCGAAGGATTATTATGGTCGGCGGTCACCCCCGAGGGGACAATCGATCCAGAAAAACTGAAGGAACAGATCCGCAAGACGATTCTGCACGAATATGGGCATTACTTCGGGATGACGGAGGACGAGCTGGAAGAGTTGGGCTACGGTTGACGCGTGGAGCGAGCTCTTCACACGGCTGATGCGTGTCGACCAAACTTCACGATGTCGATCCCGACTTGTAGCCCATCACTACTCTAAAGGCTACAATAACGCGCTGGTGGGGCCTGCCGCCGGGCATTCCGTGTTATTGCTGCTAATGGCAAAGTACCAGTTGCCGCGTGAACGCGGTGCCGGCGGTCTGGTTTCCCATCGACATTCACTGAATGAAACACGCGTCCCAACGGTGTTGGCGGATCAGGGTGCTTTTTTCGGCTGAGCCGCCACAGGTTGCGGTGGCCTTTTATCTCGGTTCAACGCTGCCGCGAAGCAAAAACCCGGTTGGGGCGTTGGCTTGTGGGAAAGTGAGGACATCGCGATGAAACCGAAACTCCTCCGGTTGCATCCCCAGGACAACGTCGTGATTGCGACCGCGGCAATCAAGGCGGGGACAACCCTGCGGCTGGACCGCATCAAATTGCAGGTCATTTCGAATGTCCCCATGGCTGGCAAAATCGCCACGCGCCCCATCGCGGAAGGTGAAAAGATCATCAAATTTGGGCATCCCATTGGCCACGCGACACGAAATATTGAGCCGGGGGAGTGGGTTCACACGCACAATCTGGCCAGTGACTATCTGCCCACGCCAGAGCGCGCTTCAGCGAAGGCTGCAAGGGAGCAGGCAGAGGTGGCCGTCTCTGCTTTTCCAGAGGAAGATTTGGACACGGGCTCACCAGCAGCCGAAGTAACGGAAGGTCTGGAACTGAGCGCCGACCTGGAGTTGAGCGAGGAAACCACCGCGTCCCCACCCGCGGCATTTCAAGAAACCGATACCACCCCCACTCCAGATAACAGCGTTCCGGCACCGCCTGCTGAGGAAAGCACCGCAGTCCCGGGCGAAATCAGCTCAGAAGGGACGGGCGAGTCGGAGGCGACTTCTGAACGCGGTGGTGCCTCCCCGGGCTGAGTGACTCTCAGGACCTCACGCGGAATACTGCGGCGCGACCCGCGCTTGGATATTGGATATAGGAGAAAAAGCCATGGCGTCCAGCCCCGTCGATCAACACCAGACCCCTGCTCAAAGGCTCGCCGAGCAACAAACCTGGCAGGGATATGCCAGGGCGGATGGTCGTAAGGGCATCCGCAACCGACTGCTCGTCGTCTACCTGGTTGAATGTGCCCGACATGTGGCGGAAGAGATTGCGGCCCCCTTCCGACGGCAGGATGTGGAGGTGGTGGGGTTTCCTGGTTGTTACCCCAGTGCGTATGCCGAGCGGATCCTCCGTCAATTGACCACCCATCCCAACGTCGGCGGTGCCCTGCTTGTTTCCCTGGGGTGTGAGAGTTTCGACCGCGATGGGCTGGCCGCGGCCATCGCCGAATCAGGTCGGCCCGTGGAAACCATCGTTATCCAGGAAAGCGGTGGTACAGCAAGAAGTATCAAACTGGGGCGCCAATGGGTGAAAAACACCCTCCGCCAACTCGCGGATGTTCCCCGCTGTGCCATGACTATCTCTGACCTGGTGGTGGGAACGATTTGCGGAGGCTCCGATGCCACCAGTTCCTTGACAGCCAATCCTGCGTGTGGGCTGGTGTTTGATCGACTGGTGGACGCCGGAGCGACGGCCATCTTCGAGGAAACCGGCGAACTTCTGGGGTGCGAGTCCCTCCTGGCAGAACGGGCTGCCCGACCGGAACTGGCGGAGCTTCTGCGGGCAACTGTGGAAAAAGCTGCGCGCTACTACGCCACCCTGGGTCATGCCAGTTTCGCTCCAGGAAACACCGAAGGCGGCTTAACCACAATTGAAGAAAAATCGCTCGGCGCTTATTTGAAGAGCGGCCATCGCCCCATCGTCGGAATCCTCAAGCCGGGTGACGTTCCGCCACAACCCGGCCTGTACCTCCTGGACGTCGTCCCCGATGGCGAGGTGCGTTTCGGGTTTCCCAACATCGCCGACAACGCGGAAATCATCGAGCTCATCGCCTGTGGATGTCATCTGATCCTCTTCACCACGGGCCGAGGTTCCGTGGTGGGATCCGTGATTTCACCCGTTATCAAGATCTGCGCGAATCCCGAAACGTACCTCCGCATGAAAGGCGACATGGACATCAACGCGGGCGAGGTGCTCTCGGGCAAGGCCACCGTGGAAGAGGTTGCGGACCGCATTTTCAAACTCGTCCTCGAAGTGGCTGGCGGTCAGCAGACCGCTTCAGAGAAACTGGGTCATCGGGAGTACATTCTCACCTACAAATACTTCGAACCACTTGGTCCCGCGTGCCTTCCCGTTTCCCGTTGAGGTTTTCCCCACCGCACCTACTGCAATTGATTGGCGTCAGAGCCGCCCGAAACGGCCGCGTCCTGCCGCGCAAGCTCGGCGTTGAGACAGTGAGCCCCGACTTTGGCGGCGTGAAAACACGTATCACCGGTTGCGGCCCCACATTCGCAGGGAATTCCGGAAACCCGCGGGGCGTATTTGGCAACCAGTTTGAGGAGCGTGCACCGATCGAGCGGTTTGGTGGCGAAATCGTCGCATCCAGCCAGAAAGCACCGCTCACGCTCGCCAGGTTCAGTGCCGGCTGTGAGAGCGATAATCGGCGCTGTGTAACCGGATTCCCGCAATAGCCGGACGACCCGGTATCCCTCCATGTCGGGAAGATTGATATCGAGAAGAATGCAGTCGAATGGTCTTCCCTCCCTATGATTCTCCAGGGCCATCCGCACCGCGTCGCGGCCGGTCTCTGCGGTGGATACCTCGACCCCGGCCGACTGCAAAATGTGTTGGAAAAGGCGCCTGGTTTCAATTGCGTCTTCCACGAGGAGAGCGCGTGCCTGAATACGCCAGCTTCGCGACAGACCTTGGGGGCTTTCCGATAAAGTGTGTTCCTGAATTTTTCCCTCCGTGCGTAACTCGGCCGGGTCGACCCACTCAAACTGATCGGCGGGGCCGAGAGGAATCGTTACGCGGAAATTACTTCCCAGCCCCACCTCGCTGACAACCGTGATGTCGCCGCCCAGACGCCGGGCCAGACTGCGGCTGAAGGCCAGGCCCAGGCCGGTGCCAGGAAATCGGGCATTGACGCTGGGATCGCCACGGTGGAAAGGCTCAAAGATTTTTTCGCATATTTTGGCGGGAATGCCAATGCCGGTGTCAATAACTTCAAACAGGAGGGAGCACTGGCCGTCGTCGGTTTGCGGCACCTGGACCACAAGCCGTACCGAGCCCGATTCGGTGAATTTGATCGCGTTGCTGAGGAGATTGATGAGGATCTGTCGGACACGCACCGGATCAATGCGGATGCGGCGTGGGACACGGCCGCGAATTTCCAGGCGAAGTGGCAATCCTTTGGTCCGCGCGCGGATCTCCATCAACCGGATGACATCTTCAGCGAGTTCCACCAGGGAGCAATCCCGAGGGTTGATTTCCAGGCGTCCCGATTCGGACTTGGCAAGCTCCAGCAAATCGTTGACGATCTGAAGCAGATACTGGCCATTGCGGAGAATAGTCTGGATGGCGGCAATTCGGGTGGGTGGAGCCCGGTTGAGATCGCCTTCGATCAGAAGCGTCTCGGCATATCCGAGAATGGCCGTCAGGGGCGTTCGCAGTTCGTGCGTCACGCTGGCCAGGAATTGGTCTTTGGCCCGCAGGGCAGCCTGGGCTTCCTGCCGGGCTTCTTCCAGTTCCCGGACCAACTGTTCGAGCTTGGCGGCGTGATCACGGAGGGCGATTTCGGCCTGTTTTTGTTCGGTAATGTCGGTGACTAACCCCATGCCCCCGCAGTATCGACCGGTCTGATCGTACACCGGCGCCACAGCCGCCAGGATCCAGCGTACCTCTCCATTTTTCCGCACGATGCGGAGTTGATAAGTGGAAGAAAGCCCCTGACGCCGTAATCGAAGCTGCTCTCGGACAAGCTGGTGATCCTCTGGATGAACAAAACGCAGCAGTTTCTGACCGACTATTTCTTCTTCCGAGCGGCCAAAGACCTCACAGAAACTTTCGTTCACCAGGGAAAACCTGCCGGTAGGATCCACAACGCCGATGGCGGCTTTCGTTTGTTTTGTGATGAGCCGGTAGATGAATTGTTTACCGGTATCGGCTTCAGGAACGGCGTAAACTCGCAGCAGACGATAGCCGGCGAGGACGATCGCAGAGATTCCGGCCACCCAGAGGAGCCCCAGTCCGAGGACCACGCCGGGAGACCGGATGTGCGGATCGGCCAGGAACGTTCCCCACAAGGCCGCCAGTATGGCACTCGACCACACGAGCGCCACCAACCACACGGCGCGCTGCAGGTGATGCCGTCTGAGACTCGGCATCACGTCTGCTGTTTCCGCCTTCGCAAAGGGCTGGTTGCTGTGCTGATGTATCGCAGTCAATGGTGCTCGTCTCTTCCCTCGATGGCACTGGAAATGGCCAACCAATGCAGAAAGGATGCGCGGACCTCCCACAAAAACATAGGTTTTTCTTGACCGTGAGGATGATCGTCAACCGTTTTGTGCCCTCGGACAGGCCAATTTTCACGCGTTTTTTGCCGAACGTATCACTGATGCAGATTGTGCCACCGCCGGAAACGACCACGGTCGAAGGATCTTGGTTCTGAAAATCGTCGGCCACAGCGTTTGCGCAAAATGACAATGGATTTGCGCAAAAGTGGTTTGCACTGGGTGTGTCACCGGAGTAGCATAACTTCGGGGAGGCTGGTCGCAGTCAGCTTTTTCAATGTGTGGGTTCTTCTCAAAAGGAGGGTCCTCGTATGTCCGCCCATCATCCGACAAGAAGTGGATTCACGCTGGTGGAGCTCCTTGTGGTGATCGCCATCATTGGGATTCTTATTGCGTTGCTTTTACCGGCGGTCCAGGCTGCCAGAGAGGCAGCGCGGCGTTCCCAGTGCGTTAACAACATCAAGCAACTCGTGCTGGGCTGCCACAATTTTCATGACAAGTTCAACGAATTCCCCTACGCCCGAAAGTACGACATCTGGGACACCTATACCTGGACGCAATTGATTCTTCCCTACATCGAGCAGCAGGCCGTGTATGAGAATTACTGGACCCTCCCGCAGCGGGGCTATGTGACCAGCTATCCTGGCCCAAACGGACCGATTGGTGATGACACGCGACTTCGCACAGCCCGCCATACGCGTATTCCCGTGTTCAATTGCCCCAGCGATGGTGGTCCGTGGGGAAATGAACTCAACACGAATGCCTACGGATTCTATCGGGGAAACTATCGCGGATGTGTGGGCTCGGGGGACATGTACGGTGAGGATGTGCAGGACGGAACCAGTGGCCCCTGGAAGCCGGGTGTCTTCGCCGTCCGGCACAACCAGAGCTTTGATACAGGGGCAGGTGTGGAAACGCGAGGTGTGCGAATTGCCGAGATCATCGACGGCACGTCCAACACAACCATGATTTCCGAAGGAATCATGCCCACTGTGACATGGTGGGGCGGGCCCATCGGGAGTATCATTTACGGCAACATGGGCGGAGCGCTGTATAGCAACGCGATCACCCCCAACTCCACTGCCCCCGACCGAATCATCGGCCCCTGCCCGCAAAACCAGGGCGATACCATTTACACCGAACCCTGCGTGAGTATTGGCGGCAACGCATGGTGGACCCCCAGCGCTGCCCGGGCGTTTGCTGGAGCGCGTAGCCGTCATCCCGGCGGTGTCAACGTGGGTATGGCGGACGGTTCTGTCCGGTTTTTCAGCAACACCATCGACCTGCTCACCTGGCGCTACCTGGGTACCCGCAATGGGCAGGAGTCCGTACAAGCGTTCTGACAGCGGAAATGTTTTTGATCCGAATGGTGCCTCGGCTGAGTCCACAATATTAGAGGAGAACGGATGGCATTATGAGAAATTCACAGCACTCACGCTCCAACACGGGAGATCCTTTGCGCGCTTTGATCCTGGGACTGATCGCTTTCCTGGGATTCGCGCTGGTCAGCTTGCCAGGATGCAGCAAGTCGGACGGGGTGACGGTCTCTGGAACGGTCACATTTGACGGCCGTCCCGTGGAGGAAGGTTACATCACGCTCTCGCCCGCCGACGGAAAAGGTCCCAGTGCAGGGGGGCCCATCAAGCAGGGGAAATTCTCGATTTCCGGCGTCCTCCCCGGAGAAAAGATCGTCTCCGTCACAGGCGGTGGCAAAATAGAGTTCCCCAAGAGCAGTGAAGAGATGGCGCAAATGGCCGCCCAAGGACAGCAAATCCAGGCGGCACCGCAAATTCCTCCCAATGCCAAGGGAAACAATCAGAAGGTGACCATCACCAACCAGGGGCAGCAAACCCTGGAGATCAGCCTGTCATCTCCAGGCACTTGATCTGCGCTTTTCCATCGGGCGAGACGGCCAGAATCGCTGGAAAAAATTGTCACGCTGAGCGCCGGGCGAGAAGCTGTTCGGTCGAGAACAGCCGCGTATCCCACCAGCGCTTCCAGCGGAGGAGCTGGGCTCGCGGAGACCGGGGCGAAAAGTACGTGTAGCGGTAACTTTCCACGGAACCGGTAGCCCACGCCTCTTTGCTGGCAAGCGATCCGGGTCCAAGATCAAATTCTTCGTCCTTTCGCTCAAAAGAATCCCGGATCATCCAGAACTTGAGCACGTTCCCCGGGCTTGCATCGGCCCAATCGGGATCGTATCCGGTCCGCAGACCGAAGACACGCCCCTCGTAAACGTAGTTGTAGGCGAAGGCGACGGGCTGATCATCCACGGTTAATAGATTGAGGTCGAGGCAGCCCAGCTTGACCGCGGCCTCGTGGACATCACGAAGAAAGCCGTACACGGATTCGTGCGAGAGTGTTGTGCCGTGATCCTGGTGAGCTTGCCAACTGCGGGACGCCAAATTCACGCAGGCATCGAAAAGGTCCCACCGCGGATCATCGTCGCCCCAGGTGGCGCCGGCGGGACGATAGCGTACCAACTCCACGCGACCCCGTGCCAGCAGCCGTTTTTCCGCCCGCCGCAGATTATTACGAAACTTGCTGCTACGGGTGGCCCAGTATTCCTCCCATCCCATACGCCCGTCGATCACCGCGGACCGGTCCCAGATCTGCGCCAGGGGGACCAAACCGACCTGCTTCATGGCCATCGGCGTACGAAGCTGATCGCAGCGGTCCCGATCGACCCATCGCAGGTCGAGGACGTCCCAGTCTCGTCGGGACTCGGCAAGATGTCGCAGCGCGACCAGCAGCGTCGCTGTGGGATGTGGTCCGATCGGCCCAAAAAAGTCACCCCAGTTGTCCAGAGGATACGTCAGAACATGAAATGCCCCCAGGCGGGAAGACTCGCGGCGAAGGACCAGCGGCAAAAGGCCGATGACTTCATTACCGTCGGAAACCACGAGCACGCGAAAACTCTGCGTGTCGCCGAAGTGCTTCCACGCGGTCGCGAACCACTCGAAACTCTGAAAGAACGAGGCCCGGCGGGTCTTTCCCCAAAGTTCCCGCCAGACAAGCTGGAGCGAGGCGAGCTCGTCCCACCGCGTGATTTCGGCGACATGGACCATGGCACGGGATATCCTTCAGGGCCGCGAACCTAACAGAGAAAGCTAACCGCACCTCTACTTGGCCGCAAGTCCCATGCCTGTGGAAAAAGACGGGGCAAATCGCGATGAAAGGCGGCCAAAACGCTTACGGGGACGTGGGCGAATTGTTCCAGAAGAGTACATCCCAGCGTTTTGTGCTGCCCAAAAGCAACACCCGGCCGGCAAGCCGAACCCTGGGATCGCCGCTTTTCAGGCGAGGTCACGGTCCTCAAACAGGAGCAACCCCAGGACCATGCTCAGCCCCATGTACACGAGGCTGTACAGCCCAGCCAGGGCCAGATAATCCCAAGAGACCGGCCGTCCGGTGGCGATCGCCGTCTCCATGCTGAAGTATTCCAGTCCCGGCAGAACCACGGCCAGAAGTTTTGCCGCAAATGCTACAAACTCCAGGCGATCCGCGGTTTCGATAACCACTGTCGGCAAAAGATGGCCCAGCGCGTAAATCGACGCGCACACCAGAAGATTGGGAAGCAGCGGAAATCGGGTGGAAATGGCAGCCGCGACGGAGGCCAACACAAGGGCTTCCAGGTAAGCGAGCGCCAAACCGGGGACGCTCTGAAGAATCTCCCCCTGACACTCCTCGACGGTGGGGTCAGGACGTGAGACTTCCCGGGCATCGTATTTCACCTTGTAAGAAACGGCACACAGAAACAGTGCTCCCAGGACGATGAACATCACCGTCACAGGGAGCATCACGCCCAGGAACTTTCCGATCAGCATCTTCCACCGCGCCACCGGCTTGCTGAGCACGGTAAGGGCGGTGCGACCTTCGATCTCTTCGGCGATGGACACACTGGCAGTCCACACCGCCATGACGATGGCCAGCAACTTGATGAACGTCAATCCCTCGGCTTTGAGGAGTTTGATGTCCTCGCCGAACGTGTTGTAGGGGAGAATCGGCGACAGAAGCAGCATCACAATCCCCAGCGACAGGAGAATGTAGAACAGGGGCTGAGACGTTGCCTCTTTACTGGTTGTCCGCAAAATGGCGGCCACCCGCGGCGCCAGCCGTCCTAATAGGGCCAGCGCCACCCACAGTCCAACCACCGCCGCCACAACGCCCACCGCGACGATCCACAAAGGTTTGATCCATACGGGAAGCATCGCGAGGAGCGTCTGAAGCGAGCTCAACCAGTCCGCTACGGGAAAGTTTGGGTTTACGGTCCACATAGGCGAGAAATACACCTACCCGGGGGGATTATACCCCGATCCATAACCAAAGACACACTTTTGACAATGGGAAACTGCGTGCTTCGCGTTACGTTCTTCTTTTTATTGTGGTTCACGGGAAGCAATTTTGCCAGATTTTGGCGACTGCCCCGTCTCTCGCCGAGCGGGCGGTGTCACGTCCCGCCATAACGGATGGAGAACCGCTGGAATTTCTGCGTGGCCGGCCCCCGATTCACATCCGCCGAACGAATGAAACCTCCCAAATGTTGGTAAATCTCGCTCACGAAACGATCAATCTCTTGAGGATCCCCTTCCACCACCAGATGGACCCTCCCATCCGGAAGATTCTCCACATATCCCGTGACCTGATATCGGGCGGCAATTCTCTGCGTCGTGTAGCGGAAACCCACTCCCTGAACCATTCCCGAAAAGAAAATCTCCCGCTGTTCCATAACTTCGGCCTGCTTTTTCGTAGTTCGAGGAACGAACTTCTGGCGGTTTTTCAGTCAGTCTCCGTGAGATTGCTCCACGCAACGAACCACAAGCATTCTTTCCTCCATTATGGAGGGGGTTAAATACTGGCGGGAAGAGCGTTACGCAGGGGCACAGCAGCGCCCTGTCTGACCAGTTCTCCGTTTTGTAATGATCCGTCAATCGCCAGAACGCCGTCTTGTAGGGGCGATTCACAAGTCGCCCCTGCCTGAATATGAGGACTCCACGAACTGGAGGGGGCCCGATCGGTGAAACGGGGAGAACCAACGTTCAAAATACGAACCTGAGACACAGGTCCAACCAGGCTGAGTCCGATTCCTGCCCAGGGCCCTGTCGAGGTTCGCGTTCCCTTTCCGGCGGCGCAGATAATCAGGGATGATGCAGGGGCCCGCGGGCAATCGTCACCCAAATCGAGGCAATACCCCACGGACCCCGTTTGACGGCCGCACGATCGCCGGTGCCCCGCTGTTTTTAGGAGCCACCACTACCTACCATTTGACGCCCCTTCCAGAAAAAACTAGGTTTCTTGTAGAGCCTTTTTCCTGGGGAAACCCGTGTGCCGACGGCTTTTCGAACTCCCTCGACGGTGTGCCAGAACATCGGGCGGCGCGCCGTGAGGCGGCACGCGGGAACTGTCAGCATCACGATGTAAATCACGACTTGGTGAGACAATCCCATGCGTCTATTTCGTCTTCCACTTTGGCAAAAACCTCCCTTGTTCCGGCGAGAAAGCCAATTCATTTGCGAGGAGCACGGTGCCACGACGGTTGAGTACGCCGTTATGCTGGCCCTACTCCTGGCCGTGATGATTGGCGCTATCAGTCAGGTGGGAAGCCAGACGAACGGGCTGTGGTCCGGGATTATCAGTGATCTTCAGGCGGTCGGGTTTATCCCCTAGAGCGGCTGCCGTGCATGGAGCGGAACAGGTCACGGGCGATCATGGGGAAGACGCTCTGGTGGCGGAGGGATGTGACTCGCCGGAGAGGCTGATCGAGAGCAATTCTCTGGCGAGACAACTGGATTGTCCGCGGTGAGGTGTCGGAACCAGAGGACTCCCGCTGCGAAGCCCACCAGTAGACTGAGAATCACTCCGTAGATGAGGCCGGGACGTGGGCTATCCGGGGTGGGCATGGGGGCCGATGAATTGGCCGACGTCTCGATCGCCTCGGTCAGCCGCAACAGTTTTTCCTCTGCCCAACTCTGGGCCAACTGGCGGAGCTGACAGTGCAGGCCCACATATTGCCGGAACAACTCGCGGGCCTCCCCGTCTGCCAGCAGCAGACTTTCCAGCCGACGGTGCTCCTCGGGGGTGATTGTCTCATTCACGAGGGCATCCAGAAGAGTCAGAAGTTCATCGCGGATTTTGCTGGAGAGCATGGCTCGATCGGGATCTTTCAAATTGGCCGACCGACGAGATCACCCTCTGCTGCGCGCTTCACAAGCGCGGTGTCCTCTCGCAAATGGATCATCCAGCAGAGTGAGCATCCACGTCAGTTTTCGGCCAGGGCCTGTTGAACCTCAGCGAACAGTTTCCGACGGATGAGGTTGAGGCGGTTGTACAGCGTTTGCGCTGCCTTCCCGCGTCGCTCCGCGATTTCCCGGATCGAGCGACCTTCCGCATAAACTTCCAGCAGCAGGTCCCGCTCATGCTGCGGAAGTTCCGCCAGGCAGCGGCGGAGGACTTCCAGGCGTCGGTCGCTTTCTTCGGGATCTTCGCGCTCTTGCGCCATTGTATCCAGGAGTTCCTGGCTAAACGAGAGGCGCGAACGCGAATTGACGCGGAAGTAATTCCTCACCTCATTGTAGGCCATGCCACAGGCCCAGGCGAAGAAATCCGCTTCCCGATCGAAACTCTCAAATTTCTGCCAGAGCAAAAGACACACCTTCTGAAAAATGTCCCGTGCGTCCTGCTCGTTTGGCACCATACTGAAGATGTATCCGAATATCCGCCCATGATATTGGGTGAAATACCCCAGAAATTCTTCTGTCCGGTCCCTGGTCGCCTGCGAAGTAGAAGACTCGGTCCAACCCCGCACTTCGGAAATATAATCGGCGACGGCTCCCATGGTATGACTCCTCTCGCTCGGACCATGGTGGGTTGCGACAACCCGGGGGGCTGGCATCCAGCCATTCAGCGTCGTCCGTGACGGAGGGTCAATCTCTCTTGAGGCAGCGTGGGCAACTCCTCATTGAGCCAACTGATTTAGCCCGATTTCCCCTTCTGACTTCACTCAACCGACTTATCCGATGGTCCGTCGCACCGCTCCGTTCTCACTGCTGGCGATGGACCCTAATGATAGCACCGTGTCGCATCCGTCAATGGTGCTGAACCAGGGCGGGATTGTTTGAGGCGGGGTAATTTTTGTGTCTGCTTGCTTCACCATTGTATCGTCCCTCGCCGTTCAATTTTACCGGTTGTGACGCAAAAGTCAGCCCTTTTTCCGAGTTTTGAGCCAATCAGGTCCACCAGCGTGGGGGGAATTACGGACATTTGGCCTGCAATTTGCTAAAGTTGATACCGTCCACAACGCATGTGTCTCGAGGCGCGCATTGGCCGGTCGGCTGCAACCCGATCGTCGAAAAAGCGATGTTCCGCCGAAACGCGCCCGCGTGCAAGTCACCCCCTGTTCCTCTACCGACGGGGTCGCGGACCTTCTCATCAGCCCGGAGGGACGTGCTTGTCACGTCCGTATTCATTCGGAGGGACCAGTTTGTCAGGTCCGCTTTCCAGAATCGGATCATGGATTCGCTTTCGGCGGGCACGACAAGCGTGCCCCTCCAAACGTTTTCTCAGAGGAACGTGCCTGTCACGTCCGCCTTGCACGTTTGGATCATCCACTTGAATGACTTGCTTGTTTCGGTTCCCGTTCAACCACAGGGGCTATTCACGAATTGATCCGACAACAGGCACGTCGGCACGTCAAGTTCTTGAAAACTGCTGTTGCGGCCAAAGAAAAGTTTCGGTAAAAGTTCCGGCCGGTTGTACGATAGAAGGACGACGGGAAAAGACGAACCCGCCGAAAACAAAAGACGAAACGCCTGAATCGATCTTGCCGATAAATATGGATGGAGGGTTGAAATCGAGGAACGCCGAAATAAGCCCTGGCAGCAAAAAACGAAAAATTGGGCTTGCGGCAAAGCTCGTGATCCTGTAAATCCTCCATCGCCTCGCAACGGTGAACACGACAACCCTCAACAGTTTACACCAATACAAGAACCGGCCACGACCTCAAAGGCGTGGCTCCCGCCAAAAAACCTTTCCCCCCTGACCCACCAGTTACACACGTTCTGCGGTTGACAATGGTAACCCATCCGCAGAAGCCCACCTGAAGCAAGTTGGAGACAGCAGGTCTCGCCGCAAAGAATCTGCCCGTGTGTGCGAGACCAACCCACCAGATCAGTGTGAAAACACGTTCCATGCCACAGGATGCGAAGAGCATCCGCTTCCCGCCGGTCGGTCAAACAAAGTCCCGCCCAGGACCGACCCCCTGAGGCACCGCCTCCGCCCTGGGAGGCTGTCGTGGGTCCGGCGGCCTCCCAGGTCGACGCTCGAAACAAAACCAGGCCGTTTCCCAGATGCCGACGGCCGACCCGCAATAGTGAACACACGAACACTTAACCCCTATGTGAGACAACCAGTCCCTGCCGAGAGATGAGCCCCTGATTGCCGCTCGATGGCAGGACCTCGTGAAAAGGTCAAAAGCGGAGTCTCTTAACTGATGGTAGAAAGGAGGTGACCACCACAGCGGTAGAAGCGATGACATGTTCCAACCCAGGGTGTGCCTGAACCTACCGTGATAAAGGCCCCCCACATCATCAGTGAGGAAGTACCCTCGCACCCACCAAGTAGAAGTCCCACCTGCGATCCTTCCAAGAAGTCCCCCCTGAAACACATTTGAGCAGTACGCTCACCCTCCCCTAGAAAAAGTGCGCGGCAGATCTAGGGTATTCACCCTAGATGTCAAGACTGCAGCGAATTTTCCGGAACCACTGGTTTTTGGTTGTGTGAAGTTACGTCTCGGTGTTTGTGGAACCTTCCAGGATAAGGAGTCTGTACCATGACACGTTTCGTCACCCTCTCCGCCGTTTGTGTGTGCGTGTTCGGAATGGTCGCGGGCAAGGCATTCGGTCAGGCAGCCGTGCCCCAGGCGTGGCAAAACGAGACCTACGTCTATGCCGCGTCCCAGATGGAACTGTCCAAAGGTCAGGCGGCCCTCATTCAGGCGTATGCAACCCTTCTCCAGGCCCAGGCGGCCATGGTGAAAGCGCAGGCCGATGCCCAGGTAAGTCTTGCCCAGGCTCGCAAGGTTCATCTGGAAGGCAACGCCGTCCAGATCGACAACTCGCTGAAATATGCCAAGGCGTACTGGGATCGCAAGCAAGCTCGGGATACCTATCTGGCGCTGCAGAACAAGCCCACTCCCAGCCCGGGCGAAAGCAAGCATCCTGCCCAGCAAACGGCCGCCGTTCAGGTCAAGCCCCAACGTCTCACCGCTGCTGAACTGGATCCTGTGACTCACACGATCCACTGGCCTGCCGTCCTCCAGGGTGAGCGCTATGCCCAGTACCGAGCGGCAATTGAGGAACTGTTCGCCGCCCGACAACCCAGCGACCATGGCGCCGCCAGCCCCTTCTACAGCGAGGTCCGCAAGAATGTGGAGATCCTCAGCAGCATGCTCCGAGAAGAGATCACCAGGGTCAGCCCTGCGGAATACCTGGCCGGAAAGAAATTCCTGGACGGTCTGCGGAACGAGGCCCTCTACCCGCCGCAAATGAACAACGTGGCCATGAACAACTGAGTCAAGTCAAGACCGATCCCCTGCAACAACAACCTTCCTCAATCCCACCTCCAAATCCTACCTCAATTGCCCACCTGAAAATTCCTGCCTGAGAAATTCCCACCTTGAGTCAACAGCATCGAAGAGCAAACGACGAGCCTGCCCGATGCAACCTGTGAGATAAGCAACTCAGTCCAACGGTTCGTCCCACCTGACAAAAAATCCCCAGTGTGATCACCCCGGTTAACTGAAGGACGCCCTGCCGAGTCACTGACGGAAATCATCGGGAGCCCAGAGGAACCGACATCCTCCACGCCACCAACCGACCGACGCCGCTCCCAGGTTTCACGCGAGATGACTCGACAGGAAGTCAGAAAAGGTCAGCCGGGGTGATTTGTTTTCTTGATGGCGTGCACGGTTCTGGTTTTGGCCTCCCCGACCTCAGCCGACCCGTGTGGTCCGTTTTCGGACGGACGTGCTTGTCAGGTCCGTATTCGGAGGGACCTGCCTGTCAGGTCCGCTCTTTCGGAGGGACCCGCTTGTCGGGCCCGCTCGTCCAACGTTGGATCATTCATCTCGGTTCCCCGGGCACGACAAGCGTGCCCCTCCGAACGATTGCTCGGAGGGACCTGCTCGTCAGGTCCGCTTGTAAACCCTGGATGATCCACCCCAATTCATCGGGCACGACGATGGTTCACCGGTGGGGCAATTTATGAGTGACGCTTGCAGGACATCCACACATGGCAAATCGGTCCCATTTTGGTAGGGGCAATTCATGAATTGCCCCTACCAGGGCCGGTGATGTCACGGATGCAGGTGACACTGGGCACGACAAGCGTGCCCCTCCGAACGATTTCTCGGAGGGACCCGCTTGTCAGGTCCGTTTATCAACATTCGATGATCCATTTGGCTCCGGCGGGAACTGAAGTCCCGCGCGGAAAGCGGGGCGGAAGCCCCGCACTCCATGGAGTGCGGCGATTCATCGCCGCTTTTCGGTGAAGGCTTGAGCCTTCACCACCTTGGCGTTGATCCGATCCGAAACCGACTACCGGTCGCGGTGGAAACCGACCCTCGACCGCATCCAATCGAGGGCCGACTTCCACGTCGGCCGTCGGCCCGGGCGGAAAAGAGCCGTCCAGAAAAGCGGATCCCGCCCCGGCCCTGGGGTAAATCCACTGCCTGTCAGAATGGCGAGCTGCCGAACTCGCGGTCTTCCACGGGCAGTCCCAGGACCCGTCCGGCTGCCCGCCAACCACTGCGAATACAGTGCGGGATGCCGACGCCGCGATAGGCGTTGCCCGCCAGGGCCAGGCCCGGCCAGCGCTGCAACCGCTCTTCGATGCGACGCAGTCGTTCGAGATGGCCCACCTCGTACTGCGGCATGGCGGCGGGCCAGCGGAACAGCCACTCTCGCACGGGCTTGCCCCGGATGTGAAGCAACTTCTCCACCTCCGATCGCAGGAGAGTCCGCAACCGCCCCTCCTCCTCGGCCACCAGGTCGGGCCGCCGTGCCCCACCGGCAAATACCCGCAGTAAAACGGTTCCCTCAGGGGACAGATGCGGATACTTCTGACTGCTGAAACTGACCGCCAGAAGGGGACTTTGTTCCACGGCGGGGATGACGCACCCCGACCCGTCCAACGGATGGCCCACGTCTTCTCGCCGGTAGGCCAGGGCTAGAATCACGCTCCCGGTGTATGTGATACCGGCCAGTTCCTGGGAAAGCTGTTGATCCAACTGTTCGATGACGCGAGCCGCGGCATACGCGGGGACCGCCAGCACGACCGCATCGCAGGGAAAGGCCTTTCCATTATCGAGCGTCACCAGCCAGCCCGAGTCATTTCGGGCAAGACCTGTGACCTGGGTTCCGAGGCGGAGCGCGTCCTGGGGCAATCGCGCCACAATTTCTTCGACAAGCTGTTCCAGTCCGAAGCGGAGCGTGGCAAACATGCTGTACCGGGCGCCACTTTCCCGCGGGGTTTTCGCCCCCGAGTGCCTGCCCGCCTTTCGCGCCGCTTTTTGAGCTCGCATGGCACGGATCAGGCTGCCATACTTTTTTTCCATTTCTCGAAAGCGGGCAAGGGTGGCGAGGACGCTGAGCCGTTCGGTGTCCGCACCATAAACGGCGGTGACGAGGGGTTCCACGAGGCGATCGAAGACTTCCCGCCCCAGCCGCCGTCGTGCGAACGCAGCGAGGCTTTCGTCGTCCTCATCCAAACGCGGCGGCAAAACATACTCCATCGCCGCGCGGAGTTTGCCCCACGGTGAAAGGAGCGGCGTGGTGGCCAGCGGCCAAAATTCAGAGGGGGCCATCATGAGAAATCCATCCGGGAGCGGGTGCAAGCGGCGTCGCCATACCACGAATGCCCGGCGATGCTCGGGATGCGTACTCACCAGGTGCTCGCCAAGTTCCAACTGACGGCACAGGTCCATCGCCCAGGGGAGCGTGGTGATGAAGTTGTCGGCACTGCGTTCCACCTGGAATCCGTCCTCTCGAACCGTGCCCAGCACGCCGCCCACCCGGCTCTGCTGATCGAAAATGACCACGTCGGTCTGGGGAGAAAGCTCCCGGATTTTCAGCGCGGCGGCCAGCCCACTGATTCCCGCTCCCAAAACGGCAACGCGTGATGGGGCCCGATGTTCAAACTGTGTCCGCGGAAGAGTATCAACCATGATGGCAATGTGGATTCTGGTAGGTGGCAGTTTCTACGCGATGCGATTGTTTATACCATGGAGCATGTTTTCCGAAATTCCTTCGCGGATACCGTGCGAGATGGATGGCGTCGGTCGATCCTGCGGCCCATCCATTCCCGGCAGTCGTCTGGAAAGGAGCCTCCCATGGTCCTTCAGCATCATTTTACGTGGCAAGTCCTGTTTAGGTTGACCACGGCAACGGCCTTTGCATGTTTTGCCAGTAGCGGAGCCATGACACAGGAAAAGGACACCTATTTGGTGACGGAGTTTGGAGCCACCGCGGACGATGACGTTCTGGACACACAGGCCTTTCAAAAGGCCATCGATGTGGCGGCCAGGCACGGCGGCACGGTCCGCGTTCCCAAAGGGCGATTCATCACCGGCCGTCTCCAGTTGCCATCCGGTGTGCGATTGTTTCTGGAAGAAGGTGCCGTGCTCCAGGGCAGTGCCGATTTTCGGGATTACGGCCAGGGACGCTGGACGGATTCGTTCCTGTTCGCAGAAAATGCGGAACGGATCACCATCGAGGGCCCTGGCACCATTGACGGTGCGGACTGCGAAATTCCCGGCGGAGAAGAGGGTTTCCGTGGCCCACACGCTATTCGTTTTGTCCGCTGCCGGAATGTCACGATTCGTGACGTAACAATCACCCGGGCGGGCAATTACGCGGTCCTGTGCAACGACTCGGAAGACTTCCTGATCAGTGGCGTGAAATTCCGCGGCGGCCACGACGGCGTTCACGCTCAGGCGTGCCGGCGATTTCGCGTGGTGGACTGTGACTTCCGTACAGGAGACGACTGCCTGGCCGGCTGCGACAATGTGGACTTTGAGGTCGCCCGATGTCAAATCAACTCCTCCTGCAACGGCTTTCGCCTGGGGTGCGTGCATTTACGGGTTCATGATTGTCGCTTCTGGGGGCCGGGCGAGTATCCCCATCGGATCACGATCAAAAAGGGCAAGCCCCGCACCAATATGCTGTCGGCGTTTGTTCACTTCGCCCCCACCGATCGCAATCCCAAGTTGCCCAGCGATGACTGGCTCATCCAGAACTGCACAATGGACACCGTCGATGCCGTCTATCTGTATGATTTTGAAAAAGGCGTGTGGCAGACCGGTCAGCCGGCCAAGCGGCTGGCGTTTGAAAACATCCGTGCCCAAAATATTGCCCTTCCCCTTCGTGTTCTGGGCGATAAAGACCGTCAATTTGACCTCACCCTGAAAAATGTCTCGATTGCCCTGAGAGACGATCGAGCCGATCAGCCGGTTCTCGATATCACGCAGTTCGGACGGCTTACTCTGGAAAACGGGGTACTCCAGAACAGCGGCAAACAGCCGGTTTTGCGGGCACGGGACGGCCGAGAGATCCATCTCCATCACGTGGAAGCCAAACCGACGAATCCCCAGCCGTTCTTGTGGACGAACGTGGAAAAAGTCTCGCAGGATTAACGAGCGCGTCTCAGACCTGGGCGTGCCGCTCGGCCCGATGTCGCTCGATGCGGGCTTTCACATTGCGCGCCGCCTGATACAGCTCTGACTGTTCCGGAACCCAAACGGCCAGGGCAAGGTAACGATCATCCCAGCGCAGCAGGATGCCTTCCCGCTGCCAGCGCTCGAGTGCGCCATGACACTCCTCACTGGTCGCCTCCGGGTGCGAGGCGAGCCAATCCCGAATCGCGCCGGGGCCCCGTGCCGTATCGCAGAATAGATAGAGCTCGGCCTCCCATCCACGAAGACGGTGCTGTCGAAAGCCGAATTTCGGCCGGTTGTCCGTGATGAGCAGCGTGCCGTCCTCATGGCGTCGCATCGTCAAGCGCGCCGAGGCGTGATCTTCTCGCCACTGGGAAATGGCTGTGAGCAGTGGACGTGCCTCGATGTCTGGATTCAGCCCCTCGATAAGGTCGAATTCAAAATAGTAGGCGAGTCGCTGGAGAACCTTGTCGCTGAATGGGTACACATGGTGAAATGCCCGGAACGGCCGGGGTCGAATCATTCCAAATCGCTCGGGATGTTCAAAGAAGGGCGAGAATCGGTCCATGCGGACCCGCCCCACACCTAGCGGCGGTGCGAGATGGACGATCCGCGGGATGAGCTGGACCAGACGCTCGTAAGTGAGTGGGGTTTCACCCGGCAATCCATAAAGCCAGTTCCACTCCACGTCGATGCCGGCCTCGGTAAACCATTTGAGGGTCTGAAGATTCTGAACCCCCAGAGCACCTTTATCAATGCGTTTGAGGAGTTCACTGTCAAACGTTTCAATCCCCAGTTGTGCAGCGCCCAATCCCGCCCGGAGAAGCTGTCCCACCTGTGCCCGCGTCAGATTGGCCTTCAGCTCACAGGCAAAATGGAAGGGCAACTGGGCCGCTTCGAGTCGAGGGAGAAGCGATTCAAAAGCGCGAAAATCCAGAATGTTATCCGCGGCACATCCCTGCGTTGCGGGATAGCGTCGGGTCAGGAACTTGAGCTCGGCCAAAATTCGCTCGGGCGACTTGCTGCGATAGCGCATCGATCGGCCATTCAAGCCACAGAAGGCGCAGTGATATTTTTGCCCCCACCAGCAACCCCGAGACATTTCAAAAAACAGCACCGGCTCGAAGAATCTCTTCAAGCCGCTGGCTTCATAACGGGCAAAGAAATCGTCAAAATCTGGATAGGGCAAACTATCCAAATCATCGACAAGCGTGGTGTCCAGCGAAGCCTCGGCTTTCGGCCCGTTCACCACAGCTAACGTGATCGCGGACGTGAACTCAGAAGAAGCGGCCCGACGCTGCGTGAACTTCTGCACATCCTGCCGCGAGATAACCCCTCGCGGAAGCGGACCGTGGAACTGCCCTGATTGCAATTGGGCGACAAATTCAGGGAAGGTATGATCGGCCTCCCCCAGAAACACATAGTCAATTTCCGGGAATTTCTCGGCCAGGGTGACTCCCATTTCCCCTTCGCAGGCGGCCCCGCCGAAGACGATGGTCACCGTAGGGCAAACGGCCTTGATTCGCTTGGCCAGGGCCAGAGACGGCATCGTCTGCTGAAACGTGGTCGCAAAGCCGATCACCAGGGCCTGTTGCCACGGGTAAGCAGCCGCCGCCCTTTCCAGAAAGGTCTTCGCCTCTTTCGTCAACCGCGTGAATTCATCTTCGTCCCTGCGCGAGAAGTCGGGATCGGCCGCTCGCAGGACCTCCTGGATGTACTCCTGGTTGGTCGTGGGAAACCGTCCAAAGTAGTGGCGAGAAAATAGCCGTTCTCCTCCCAGTGTGAAGGCGAAGTGGTCGGCAATCCACTGATAGAGGTCGTAGCCAATTTGCTCGGCGAAATCGTAGTTAAGGTACAGAATTCGGCAGGGAATTCCCTTTCGCTGGACCGCCGCCTTGAGCAAACTCAGTCCCAAATTGGGCCAGCGGAGATTGGCAAAAGGCATATTGACGAGAACGACTTCCCGAGTCTGGTCCATGAAAGGTTTCCCAAATCTTTAGACAAAAAGCGATCACCTCGGAGGACTGCCGAACGTGGCTGGGCCGTTTCCGTAGGCACAAACGCAACCCGCAAAGGTGCGACTGTGTCTGGGATTCTCTCTGCAATACCCCAAGACTTTATTGCCGCTCATTGTCCCCCGCGTGCCGCCTGAATTGTATCCCAGGTTCGGCACCGAGAGCGCCGAAGGCTTTTCTCCGCCGCGGGCCAAGCGGTTCAACCGCTATCGATCTTTGTGGAAAACCAGCTACATATCATCATCCGGCACGAACAGGACCGTTCACCGCGGAGTCCAGAAGCCGCAGCGACTGCGCGCAGACCCTGGAATCGCAAGACGCCTCTGCCTGTCAAGCGAGTTTTTAATTTTTTGACACACGCGCTTGTAAAATCTCGCCGGGCCGGATATCCTATCAAACAAGATTCTCCGTGCCGAAATACCTCAAATCACTCCGCTTACGGAAAACAGGTTGTCAACGGTTCGGCTCGCCAAAGTCTCGCACGATTGCTTTTGCATGGGGGGATTCACCAATGCACGCGAAATCGACTCGCCGGGAGTTTTTGTGGCAATCCGCAGTCGCTACGGGAGGACTCCTTCTGCCCGCCCAGTTGAGCTGGGCCGCCCCATCGGAAACCAAGATGGTCATCACGAAATGGACGGGACCATCCCCACAATCACCCACCGAATTTGCGAAGATCGCCACGCAACTCACCGAGCAGGCTGTGGCGACTCTCGGGGGAATGTCTCGGTTCGTTAAGCGGGGCGATGTGGTGTGGATCAAGCCGAACATCGGGTGGGACCGCACACCAGAACTGGGTGCCAACACCAACCCCGATGTCGTTGCCACCCTCGTTCGCCTCTGCCTGGACGCGGGGGCCAAGGTTGTCAAGGTGGGCGACAATCCCTGTGACCTGCCCCAGAAGGCGTACGCTTCAAGCGGGATCGCCGACGCCGCTCGCAAGGCCGGTGCGCAGGTCGTCTTTCTCGACCGCGATCGCTTCCGGGAGATGGACATCAAAGGCGAGCGGGTAAAAACCATCCCCGTGTACCCGGAGATTGTGGAAAGCGACGTGGTTATCAACGTCCCCATCGCCAAGCACCACGTGCTGGCCACGGCCACGCTGTGCATGAAAAACTACATGGGCGTCATCGAGAACCGCCGCGTTTTCCACCAGGACATTCCCACCTGCCTTGCCGACATTACGCGGTTTATGCGGCCAAGTTTGTGCTTGCTGGATTGCACGCGGGTGATGCTTGCCCATGGTCCCAAAGGCGGCAACATTGAGGACGTGGCGGTTCGGCTCACGCTGGCCGCCGGAACGGACATTGTCGCCCTGGATGCTTTCGGGGCGGAAATGCTGGGACGTAAGCCGTCGGACATTGGCTCCATTGTGAAAGGGCATCAGGTGGGTCTGGGGACCATGGATTACCGTTCACTGCAACCCAAGGAGATCACCCTTTCATGAAACGGCGTCTGCCCTTTCGCCGGTGGATACGGCGGGTGGTGCAGATTGTTTTTCTGCTGGCTTTTGTAGGGCTCATTCTCGCCACCCGCCCTGTTCCCGGAGAAACACCCTCCTGGTGGCTTAAGGCGTATTTTCTGGCCGATCCGCTCATCCTGGTGATGACGGTCCTGGCGGCGCACGCTGTGCCGCTGCTGGCTCTTTTTTCGCTCGTGACGGTCCTGCTTACCTTCATTCTGGGTCGCGTTTTCTGCGGTTGGATCTGCCCGCTGGGCACCGTTCACGCCCTGACAGGCTGGGCGCTGGACAAAGTCCAGAAACCTGCCAAGCGCCGTGATACCTTTTCACCGTGGCAAAAAGCGAAGTATTACATCCTGGGCGGGGCACTCGTCATGGCCCTGGTGGGTGGACACTGGATCACCATTTTTGATCCGCTGGTCCTCCTCTACCGCACGGTGACGACCTCTCTCCTGCCGGCGGCCCAATGGGGAATCGAGACGGGAGCCAACGCGGTTTATCAGGCGGATCCCCGAATTGGCGGTTTCAAGCTGACGAGCGTCACGGAGCCGGCTTATCAATATCTCCGCAATCACGTGTTTGTGCTTCCCAAGCAGGCGTTCCTGGGAACGGGTGTGATTCTCGCCTTTTTCATTGCCATTGTGGCGGCCAACGCTTACCGGCGGCGGTTCTGGTGCCGATATGTCTGTCCGCTGGGGGCCCTGCTGGGACTGCTGGCCAAACGACCGTTGCTCCGCAGGAAGGTCGCTTCGGAGAGCTGCAATGAATGCGGACTGTGCACCACGGCTTGTCATGGGGCCTCGGCGAGTGGATTGGGAACCGGCTGGAAGCCCAGCGAGTGCTTTGTGTGCCTGAATTGCTCCACAACCTGTTCCCGTGATGCGTGCGAGTTCACCTTCCAGCCGGTGATCTGGCGAAAGGAACCTGCCGTTCAGCCGGTGGGCCTGACGCGTCGAGGCGTACTTTGGGCAGCGGCGGGAGGTCTGGTGAGTTTTGCGTTTCTGCGGGCGACCCCACAAGGACGCGGCTCGGTCTATCATCCCCGGCTCATCCGCCCACCCGGCTCCAGGCCCGAGCCGGATTTCCTCGCCCGCTGTACCGCCTGCGGCATGTGCATGAAAGTATGTCCCACCGGCGGCCTGCAGCCTGCCATCACGGAAGCCGGCCTGGAAGGCCTTTTCACACCCCATCTGGTGCCGATCATCGGGTACTGCGATTACACCTGCACGGCCTGCGGCCACGTCTGCCCCACAGAGGCCATTCGGCCGCTTACAGAGGACGAAAAACACCAGATCAAGATCGGTCTGGCGGCCTTTGATGTGACACGCTGTATTCCCTACGTGTATGGCCGGAACTGCGTGGTGTGCGAAGAGCACTGCCCCATCCCCGAAAAGGCCATCTACTGCGTGGAAACCGAGGTCGAACTCCGCGACGGAAAAAAACGTCGGATCAAGCTTCCCAAAGTGGACCCGGAGAAATGCATCGGCTGCGGTGTTTGCGAATATGTGTGTCCGCTTGACGATGCCCCCGGTATTCGGGTGATCACCACCAACGAAACCCGTCACGACCGCCACCAGGCCCTTCTGCCGGAAGTCGAGGGTGAAGAAGAGTTGCCGTATTAAGGTCACGGCGCTCTCGGATGTCCAGCAGTCGGTTGAATCAAAGCGGGCACGTGCGGACAGATCCTCTTCATCGCAGGCGAATCGTTCAGCCTCCGCTGGGGGCAATTCATGTTTAGGGGCAATTCATAAAGCCCCTACCGAAATGCGATGGTTTTGACCTGCGCTTACGTGTTCCAAGGGCAATTCATGAATCGCCCCTACTCCGGATTGGAACATCCAACGTTGAGGAGCGGACCTGCAAGCCCGTCCTTTCACTTCGGGCTGAATCTCCCATACGCGCATCCCGTCGTCAAGGTCTGGGCCCTGTTCCAGCGGCAAAGAAAAGGCAGCGACAAGTCACGTGATGCACGGCTGGGTCGCCCAAGATGAAATGAGTAAAATGACGTATCCTTTCCATCACGACTTTCGAAGCGTGGTTGGTCCCACGTCCCTTTGCAAAGTTTCCTGTTCGAGGAGCGTTGTGAATTCCTTTCAACCTCGTGAAACACCCTACGACCTGTACTTTACGCTTGCAGGAATCCCGGTCCGGGTTCATCCGTTCTTTTGGGTGATGGCGGCCTTCCTGGGAATTAGTTCGGGCGACCTTTTCACTTTGGTCGGCTGGGTCCTGGCGGTCTTCGTGGCGGTGCTCGTCCACGAACTGGGTCATGCCCTGACGATGCGGGCTTTTGGATATTATCCCCGCATCACGCTTTATGGCCTGGGTGGATACACCGAGTACGGAATGCGCGACGCGTTTGTCCGTCCGCCCCGGGCCCTGGGACGAATTCTCATCCTGGCGGCCGGTCCTGGCACGGGTTTCCTTCTCGCGGCGGTGCTGGCAGCCGTGCTTTTGGCGCTGGGGCGACCGGTGGCCGCGTTTGTCGGCTGGCCAATCGGTCTGTACATTGTCACCAATCTGGGTCATCCCTGGATGACCGACTTCGTGAATTCCCTGTTCTTTGTGACGGTGGGCTGGGGGATTCTCAACCTCCTTCCGGTGCTTCCCCTCGACGGTGGCCAAATCCTCCGCGAGGTTCTCGGTCTCCGTGATCCAAGTTGGGGAACATTTCGCGCCGCCCAGGTTTCTTTTCTGGTCGGGGCCGGCATCGCGTTTTGGGCCGCCCTCTCCAGCAACTTTTTCCTGGCCGTCCTCTTCGGTTATTTCGCCTACATGAATTATCAGTTGCTCCGCGGCCCGAGCCTGTGGTGAATTAAAAGCGACAAAGTAGGTTTTCCCTCGAAGAGCTCAATTCATCAGACGACCAAATCTCCCTCCATAACTGGCTGAGGCAGGGTGTGGCGGCAAAATCAGGTGCCATGTCCACACGCCCCGCCTGCTTCCTGGATGCTTTTAAGTCCTCGCGAAACTTGCGACTTCCAGAAGCAAGTACGATGTCTCGCCGCGTGCTGATTTTCTTCCAACCGTGGCGGGAACTCCGTCACGGCGCTGCAGAGACGCTCTTACTCGTTTCCCATTCGGTGTCCAGATGGCGGTAGAATTCGTCGTAAACCTCCTTCACGAATTCCCCATCGACGGGACGGACGTTGGCTCCCGCGGCGGCTACCAGGCACCACTCCGCCAGTCGGTTGACATCCCGCGGAACACCCCCCGTCAGGCGCGCGATCGCCTCCCTCGCCTCTGGTGTGAACACCTCGTCTGGCTTTCGCCCCGCATTCTGAAGTCGGCAACACAAGAATCCAATCACGTCCTCCTCGGACCACGGTTCAAGCGGAATCCGCAGGTCGATCCAGTCGGCGAAGTGCCCCCTGCTTAAAAGATGGTTTTCCCATCGACCGGCCAGCACCAGGGTGGGATGGCGCCCCTTGGCTGTGAGCTGGGTCAGTGCCCACAAGATGTGGATGAGCGACGGCTCCGCCAGAGACGCATCATCCACTGCCAGAACGCACGGCTGGTCCGATAGGCATGCAGCAAGAATGTGCTGTGAGATCACTCGCCACAATCGGCCGGGCGGACCGGGTGGCCGGGTGACACCCAGTTGAACGGCAAGTTCCTCTAGCCAGATTTCCCGAGAACGGCCCAAAGCGGAAAGATAAATCCCCAGTGCCCGGGGGCTCCTCCACTGTTCGATCATCCACCGCAGAAACCAACTTTTGCCGACGCCCGCCGGGCCGGAAACCAGAACCGCCGCATAACCGCGGGTGACGGCAAACTCGACTCGGGCGAGTGCCTCTTCAGCGGTGGCCGTCTGAAAAAAGCGGTCTTGCACCCAATCCGGGCCAAACGGGGGAAAGCTAAATCCCCAATAGGCCAGATAGCGTGCGGCTATACCGGTCCGAGTTTTAGGACCGCTCATAAACGTCTCTCCAGGGGAAGGACAGTCCGGGCGGACAGATCGAGACAAAATCTCCGCCCTGGGCAAAACCCGTCACGTGAGACTCTTCGGTAAAATCGACAAGGTTTCTTAATTTCCATTAGTGTTAACTGGAAACAAACAGCCATGGCCGAGCGATTTTACTGCCCCACAGTCACCGGAGAACGTGCCGTCCTGGAGGGATCAGAAGCGCACCACCTCATCCACGTGATGCGGGCGGCGGCGGGCGATGACGTCATCGTTTTTGACGGTCAGGGACATGAGTACCTCTGCAAGGTGGAGAAAATAAGCAGGCGCGACGCGACTCTCAAAGTTCTGGAGCGACGTACCGTCGAGCGGGAACTCCCGTTCTCGCTGACGGTGGCCGCTCCTTTGCCTAAGGGGGACCGGCAGCGGGTGGTTGTGGAAAAGCTCACCGAGTTGGGCGTGACAACGTTTGTGCCGCTGGTCACCGAGCGCACAGTGGTTCGGCCGGAGAAAGACGTGGTGGCCCGACTGACCCGCATTGTTATCGAGGCCAGCAAACAATGCGGTCGCAACCGCCTGATGATGGTGGCCGAACCTGAGTCGTGGTCGTCGTTTCTGGAGGCAGTGGACCCGGCCGCCGCGAAGTACCTGGCTCATCCGGTGGAATCTGGAGAGCGCGAGCGCCTCGAAGCATTTCAGAAAGGAACACTGTTGGCTGACGAAAAACAGGAAAGCGTGCCGATTGTGATCGCGGTGGGGCCAGAAGGGGGATTCACTGATGCCGAAGTGGAGGCCGCCCGCACCCGCGGCTGGCACCTGCTGGATTTGGGGCCGCGAATCCTGCGGGTGGAGACCGCTGCGATCGCCCTGGCCGCTTTATTCGGTACAAGCCACCAGGTCACACGCTGGCGGTGAAAATTTATCGGACGCGGTCGGGGCGATGCAGGAATTGCCCGACAACATCGGAGGGACCTTTCCCGGAGGGACCTGCTTGTCAGGTCCGCTTGTTAACATTGGACCATCCATTGCCTTTCGACGGGGACTGAAGTCCCGCGCCGAAAGCGGGGCTAAAGCCCCGCACTCCATATGGCGTCCGCTTGTCAAGATTGGACCATCCATTTCGCCTTCGTCTTGCGGGCACGACAAGCGTGCCCCTCCGAAGTCTAACGGACGCCGTGGAAGGCGTTCCCCAAACCGAATCGAGGGCCCAGTTCCACCCCCCATGGCGGTTTCCCGTGCTTTGCCGCGACCACGAAGACTGTCCACCGGTAGGGGCAATTCATGAATTGCTCCTACCGATTCTGACGTCATATGGGCAGGTGACGTCGGGCACGATGAGCGTGCCCCTCCGACCGTTCGGCAAAACTTTTTTCGACGGAACATGCCTCGGAATAACCTGCGTGTCAGAGCTGTCTTTTCAACACACCGCTTCAGCACATTACTAAAAACACGTTCCTAACCACACGGTTTTTGCCCAGGGCCCGGTGCGAATTCTTCCATACGTCCGAGGCGCGCCATCAACCGCTCAGCCGACGCCGGATGGCATCCAGGTCAAACACACATCCACCCCATGCGCCGCCGCTGACCGCCTGGAGGATCGCCCACAGTTGGGTGTCTTGGGGGAGCCGCGGATCAGGCCGGAGCTGCGGATGAGGCGACCGCCGGGCGAGGACTTGGGCGGCTTCCTCCGGAGAATACTCCCGCTCGCCGTCGCCTACCCAATCCACGGAACCTTCCAGACGTTTTGTATCTATTCGGATGCGGATCCGATCGCCGTCGCGAACCCGGGCAATGGGCCCATCGGCCAGCGCTTCCGGCGTGATCCACCCGATGCACGCCCCCGTACTGACACCGGAGAATCGAGCGTCGGTGAGCACCGCCACCTCTCGCCCCCAGGGTAAATACCGCAGCGCCGACGTGAGCTGATACGTCTCTTCCATTCCGGACCCAAGCGGCCCCCGCCCGATAAGCACCACCACATCCCCGGGCTGAACCGGCGGACCAAGCTGCCCCTTCACCGCCGCAACGGCATCGGCCTCACTGACAAACACCCGGGCACGCAATGTGCGATCGTAAACGCCATGTGCGTCGAGCAGTTGGGGATCGATGGCCGTGCTCTTGATGATCGAGCCGCCGGGGGCAAGATTTCCGCGTGGAAAGCACGTGGTGCTTGTGATGCCCGCAGCCTCGGCCTTTTCGGGAGAAAGGATCACATCATCAGGATCGACGCCGACTTGCTGGCGAAGGATTTCCCGCACCCGCTGCCTCCGTGGTGAGCGTTCCCACCACTGCAAAATTTCACCCCAGGTCTTGCCGGTGATGGTCCGCGCTTCGAGACGGAGCAGGTTCAGACGCCGCAGGTGGAGCATGACCTCGGGGACACCGCCGGCCAGATACACGTACAGAGTGGGAAAATTGCGCGGGCCGTTGGGCAGAACATCGACCAGTCGTGGGACCTGGCGATTGATGCGCTCCCAATCCTCGATGGCTGGTCGGGGCAGTCCCGCGGAGAAGAGAACGGCGGGCAGATGGAGGATCAGATTGGTCGAGCCGCCGAAGGCCGCATGCACCACCATGGCGTTGTGGGCGGAGGCATCGGTGAGGATATCGCGAACGGTGAGCTTTTGCCGGGCCATCCGCATGAGGGCCCGGGCCGTTCTTCGCGCAAGATCGCGCCAGATTTCCTGTCCCGACGGCACCAGTGCGGCATGGGGAAGCGTCAGGCCGAGGGCCTCAGCCACGACCTGGGAGGTGGCAGCCGTTCCGAGAAATTGACATCCTCCGCCCGGCGATGCACAGGAATGACACGCCACATCTTTCGCGTACTCCAGGCTGATTTCGCCCTGCGCATACCGGGCGCCGATCGATTGAACCTGGGCCGTGTCTTCGCCGCGCGTGGTGGGCAGCATGACGCCGCCGGGGATAATGGCCGCGGGAAGATGCCCCAGACCGGCCAGGGCCATCATCATGGCGGGAAGGCCTTTATCGCAGGTGGCCACACCCAGAACACCGACCGCATTGGGAATAGAACGAGCCAGGCGGCGGAAAACGATGGCCGCGTCGTTGCGGTAGGGAAGGCTGTCAAACATGCCGGGAGTGCCCTGAGTGCGGCCGTCGCAGGGGTCGGAGCAGTATCCTGCGTAAGGAGTTCCACCACACCGTTTGATTTCTTCAGCAGCCTGGCGCACCGCGTCGTCCAGCTCAAAATGTCCGGTATGGTAGCCCAACGCGATGGGATGGCCATCGGGATCACGCAGCCCACCCAGCGTGCTGAGAATGACAAATCGGGGCCGAACGGTGTCTTCGGGAGCCCACCCCATCCCCACGTCCTGGGACATTCCGAATAGATGTCCGCTGGGGCTGTAGCGGAGAAGGGCATCGTCAAAGGGAAGTTCTCCCTCCGGTCCGGGACCGTGGATGCGGAGCGGTTCCGGAATGTGATCACCCGAGCAAAGAGGATCTTCACCACTCACGTCAAACGAACCGAAACGGGATGCTTCCGACATAGAGAGGAAAACCTTTCCATGTGGGTTGGGTTGTGTGCCAAGAACCGTGCTTTTAGAATAAGCCTATCAGGTTTATCGCGTTGGATCACGCTGCGGGACAAATTCTCGAAGGGTGCAGTTGCAAAACTGCAGGTTTTTTGCGGGTGGTCGGGCCGCCATCCGAGTCGGAATCGATCGTCTTCCGAACGGAGGAGCATGATGGTTCAGCCCGACAATTCTTCGCAAGGCCAGCCAACCCCTGAGCAAACCCAATCTCCGGCCGGCTGCCTTCTGCGATTGTACTGGATGATTTTCGGCTATCTGCTGGCGGTTCTCTGTGGGGTGTCGATTGTCAATCATCACGGCGATTTTTCTTTTGTGGACGTCATTTACTGGCTGGCACTGGGAGGCGTCCTGCTGGCGCGCTGGGTGGACATCAGCCGTTACAACGGTACACGGACAGACGGCCAGCCTGCCACTCTACGGGATTGGAAGGTCCACGCCATTCTGACCGTGGTGGGTGGTCTGATCGGATGGGTGCTCATCCATTGGGTTCGGCTGAGCGGCTGGTGGTGAACGTCGTCGCCGCTCGGCGGGACGCGTGCTCATCGATTTAGAGAAACATCAGATGGGTAAGAAGAATTCGCAGGCCCACCAGAAGGAGGACGCAGCCGCCTGCGATCTCGGCCCATTGAGAAAAATGGCGTCCCAGCCGGTTTCCTGCCCGAATCCCAATTAGACTCAATATCCCCGCGACGAGGCCGATAATCACGGCGGCCAGCCAGATTGATTCTCCCAAAAATGCCAGCGATACGCCAATGGCCAGGGCATCCAGACTGGTGGCGACGGAAAGGCTCACGAGACTCCAACCGCGGGTGGGATCGTCCGTCAGGGTATCCACTTTTCCTGTCAGGGCCTGCCAGATCATTTTCCCGCCCAGCACACCCAGCAGAGCGAACACCAACCAGTGATCCCAGTCCGCTATGGCAGACGCAAATTGGGCACCCCCCAGCCATCCCACCACAGGCATGAGAAACTGAAAAAAGCCAAAGTGGAAGGAAACGCGGAAGGTATGTCGGGCGGTCACGTGGGCCAGCCGCAGCCCCACCGCCACCGACACCGCCAGCGCGTCCATCGCCAGTGCCAGGGCGACGCCAAATATGGAAAGGAGATCCACGCTCTGCACCTCGGAATTAAGGCATCTTGATCACCACTAAAAGGAATCGCGTCCCTCCAGTGTAACGTGTTCGATTCCCGGACGTGGAGGGCACAGGCGTGTTTATTCAGACTGGGCAGACCTGGGATGGTTCAGAGGGGACAACACAGGGTGGCGAAAAACCATCCCTGCGAGTGAGCGCTCCAAGCAACTGCAGATGCACGCTCACCGCAGCGAAAGCAGCGGAAATCCAGGCTGGCGATGGTTTCCCCAAATCAGAAATTCGCGGCGATGCGGCCAGGCGGTTGATGCCCGCCAGACATCTTTTCACCGGGCAGCCGTCTGGAGAGGTGTTTCCCCCTGGGCCATGCTGCGAACCCGTTGTTCGATGAGATCGCGCGCCTTCAACTGGGTTCGGGCAAGTTCCTCGGCGGTCTTGAGATTTTCCTGAATCAGGCGATCCCGTGCCGCCGTGACGCGGGCAAGGGTGTCTTCCACGGCTTTCAGGTGATTTTGGGCGAGGTCACGTTCCTGCTCCTTCCGGCTGAGCTCCTGCTTGAGCTGGGCGATCTCCTGATCCCGTGCCTGCTCTTCCCGTTTGGCGTCGGCCAGACTGGCATCGAGCCGATTCTTGTCGGCGGTGAGCGAAGCGATTTGATCCAGGAGTTCCGCCCGTTTGAGGGAAAGATTCCGCAGGGCCACTTCGTAGTCCCGAAGTTTCCGCCAGTACGGAGGCGACTGCGGGTTGTTGGGATCGGCCGGCTTGCCATCGCGAACGTACTCGTCCACCACGTCTTTGGGGAGAATCGCCGCCAGCGTTTGAGCGTCCAAGCCGGCAAAGATCTCATGATCATCGGTGGGCAAAAGCTCACAGATGGTCCAGCCGAGCTGACCCTGCTGAGCAGCCTGCACCGCTCCCTGAATTCGCTGAACTTCGCGGTTGGTCAAAAAGCCCGTCGATTCAAGCTGGACCATGGCCGGTTGATCGCCCTGTCGGGGGTTGATGGCGGCCACGCGAAAGGCCCCCAGGTAACTTCCCCCCTGGCGGATGTCCCGTTCGTCGAAGAGATAGACGGCGGAATCGACAGGCAGTTCCTGGACGTTTTGAAGGCCGCTTAGCCCCAGTTGATCGACGGTCACACTCACCTGGACGACAAACCCGGCCTGGGGATCCTGCCGGACATTGACCTGCATGGGACGGCACCCGTGCCACACACGCCCACGCTGCAGGGTGTACTTGGCCAGTTCCACCTGGAGCTGCCGCAGGCCCTTGGTGTTGGCATCGCCGTTGATCAGACGTTCGCGGTCCTTTTCGAGCTGGGCAAGCTCGTTACGGAGTTTTTCGGCCGCGGATCGCCATGCCCGATGGGTGGCGAGCGCCCGCATCCCCAGATACCACATGGCCAGCGAGGCGAGCAGCAGCAGGCAGATGAGAACTTTATTCCAAATGCTCATTGGGCTTCCACCAGTGACCGGAGATTTCTCACCTCGGTTGACACGATCGAAGACTGCGTACTCCTTCCCTGGATGAGCCGATGTTATTCCCTCCCCCATTCATGTGAGGCTTCAGGCCCCGTTGGCCGATGGCCCTCCATTATGCTCGATGGTATTTAGCCCCCCCGCCCGTGTCAAGCTTTAGCCATTCTCTCCCAGAATGCGACGCAACAACCCCCACCTACGGGGAGATGTGGTGTCAAATCTGTTATCCACAGAATATCTCAAACAATCGTTTAAGTTTACCCGTTTTTTCTGTCGAACCAATTCAAGCGGCGGAGAACCACAACCGACGTGTGAGGGGATAATGTCGCCGCAAGATGTCGCTCGGCATGCACTCTTGGTGGAGTGAGCAGGTTGCCCATGTCTTCACCCGCCCTTTGTCAGCCAATTGGGAAACTGCGACCGCAAGTCGTCCTCGGGGTGTTTCTTCCTGACTCCTTACAGCAGATGTTTGTGCTTCTGCTTCTCGTGCTGGTGGTAAGTGCGGGTTGCCACCGCACGGCCTATCGCCACCAGGCCGACAGCGAAGTGGCTGCGCTCATTCAGCGGGGCCAGGTGGACCCCCGGTGGAAGCTCCGCAAGACGTCGGTGTATCCCCAACGAGAGGCCCGGTTTTATGATCCCTATTCTCCGGACGCTGAACCGATGCCGCCGGACGATCCGGTCTCTCATCAGCTCATGCACTACGTGGATGGAAAGAAAGGCTGGCCCCACTGGCATGACAACGGGGATACGTTCTACGTGGAAAACCCCTTCTGGCGAGCGTATCTGCCGCGTGATGAGCGCGGGATTGTGGTGCTCGATCGGGCAAAGGCTGTGGATATTGCCCTCGTCCATTCGCGGGAATATCAGCGGCAGCTCGAGAACCTTTACCTTTCGGCCCTCAACGTGACGGCGGAACGATTTCGTTTCGACGTGCAGTTCTTCGGTGGGCATTCGACGTTTTTCACGGCCGACGGACCTCGCCGGGCCGGTGGATCGCGCAGTCTTTTGGAACTCGATACCGATGCCCAGGCGAGGAAACTGGGAGCGACCGGGGCAGAGATGCTTATTGGGTTTGCCAACTCACTGGTGTGGCAGTACTCCGGCGGGGATAGCTACGCTTCGGCATCCATTTTGAATTTCTCTCTCGTGCAGCCGTTGCTCCGCGCCGGGGGACGTCATGTGGTCCTGGAAAGCCTCACCCAGGCCGAACGCAATCTCCTGGCCAACATCCGCCAGATGGCCCATTATCAGCGCGGATTCTATCTGCAGATCGTCACCGGAACGAATCCCGGAACGGGCCCCAGCCCGGGAGGGCTTTCCATCGGGTCGCTTTCTCCGGGGGTGAGTCCCGGCCGGGGTGGTGTCCTGGGACTGCTCCAAAGTCAGGTCCAGATTCGCAACCAGGAACAGAACGTGTTGGGATTGGAAGACAGCTATGAACAACTTCTGGCCGCCCACCAGGCCGACCGCATCGACCGCTATCAGGTGGACCTGGCCTTACAATCCCTTTACAATGCACAAAGCCGCCTTCTTTCCCTGCGAACAGCCTACCAGTCGCAACTGGACAGCTTCAAACTGACGCTTGGTTTGCCACCAGATTTACCCGTCGAAATCTCCGACAATCTCCTCGAACAGTTCGATTTCATCGATCCCAAATTGCTCAATTTGCAGCGGGAGGCGACACTCCTGAATCGGGCCCTGCGCGACCCCGCAACACCTGAGCCACCAGATTGGCTTGATCGCCTGCGAAGCATCCACGAGCGTGTCAGCCGGCAGGTGGAAATCGTGCGGGAAGACATCGACCGCCTCAACAAGCTGCTTCCCGAGCGACGCGCCCGACTACGCGAATTCTATTCCAAACCTGTCACAGGCGAGGAGGTAATGGAGGGCCTCACGCAGGCCGAAAAAGCCATTGCCGACCTCGATGCACGGGCCCGCGCCATCAATGAAGACTTCCAGCTACTCCTGGAAGGAAAACTGCCAGCAGCCCGGGGAGAACGCCGTGTGGAACGCCGTCCCATGAAGGATCTCCTCGATGAGTTCAAAAAATTCATCGACGATCCAGACGGTGCGGCCAACGCCAAGATCGCGGAACTGGAAAAGCAGGTTTCGGACTTGGAGGCCAGGCTTAAAACAGCCGAGGGAGAATTGAGCAAGCTGTCCGAGCAGATGGCGCAGGCCACGGCCGAAGAGGCATCGACACTTCAAAGCAAATATGCCGACGCACGCGCCCAGATGCAGATCCTGGAGTCGCAGCTCAATTCGCTCAAGGATAATTTGGCTCAATTGAAGACCGCCCCCAAAGAGCAGTTGGCCCTCCAGATCCTGGAACCGCTTCTTCTCCAGATTTCCGATCTCTCGCTCGTGCAGGCGCGGGCACGATTGGATTGTGTGATGCTCACGCCCGTTGATATCACACCCGAGGAGGCCCTCGAAATCGCACGGGAAAATCGTCTGGATTGGATGAATGCCCGGGCAGCGCTGGTGGATCAGTGGCGGCAAATTCAAATCGCTGCCAATCGGCTGCGCAGTGATCTGGACGTCACATTCAGCGGCGACCTCCGGACGATCGGTGATAATCCCTTTGGTTTTAATAGTAACACGGGCGAGTTGCGAATTGGTTTCCGCTTCGATGCGCCGTTCACGCGCTTGCTGGAGCGCAACCAGTATCGGACCGCGCTGATTAACTTCCAGCGGGCCCGCCGCGACTACATGGCCTTCGAGGACCAGATCGCCCAGAGTCTCCGCGATACGTTGCGGAACATTCGGCTGGGGCAAAACACGTTCGAGCTGCGACGCTCGGCGGTACTGGTCTCCATTGCCCAGGTGGATCTGGCGCGGGAACGCCTGCGGGCACCACCCCGACCCGGCGAAACCTCGCAATTCGGTGTCAATACCGCCCGGGACCTGGTCCAGGCGCTCTCCTCTCTGCTGGATGCCGAGAACGCCTTCCTGGGGGCCTGGGTGGATTACGAGGTACAACGGATGATTCTCGATTTCCAGATGGGAACCATGCAACTGGACGAGCGCGGTCAGTGGATCGATCCTGGGCCGATCCGCGGACGGTCCGCTCCTGAGGGTTCACCCTTCCAACCGGAGGCGGCCCCCGCCAATCAACCGCAAACCGGCGTCCAACCCCTTCCACCGGTCACACAGAATCGCCAGGAAAATAGCGGTGAGACCCGTGTTTCCCAGCTACCGGCACGCGCAAATCTCCGATCACCAGGCGAAGAAAACGGCCTGACCGCCCTTCGCACAGCGATGGGAAATCGGCAGGAAAGCCACCAGCCGACGCAGGCTCCGCAAGGTTCAGCCGCTCCAATGACTCCGATGGCCACTTCTTCCGGAGAGGTTGCATCGTCTTCGGGTAAGCTTTCGCCGGCCATGGAAAGGCTTCGGGAGCGGCTGGCCGCTTATCGAAAAAATAATTCCGAAACACCATCTTCCCAAGCCGGTGCACAGGCGTCAGGCGGCTCCAGCGTTTCGCCCAAGCAGGATGCTCGTGGCCATTCACCGCCCCACCGTGACGAATCCCAGTTGATTCAGGCCATGTTTGGTGATGGAAAAGACAAGCTGCCGGAGGAGCTTCTCCCTCCCCTCCAGGCTCTTCTGGAAATGGAAGAAGACGGAGTGGCCACCGTGCAGGATGAGCCCCCAGCGAAGTTGAGATAAGCTCGCTTTTCAAAGTTACGTGATCCCGCACCTTCGCGCCGGGCATGAAAACCGGCACACGCGGCATCGCGATGCCGCGGCGCAAACTCTTGAAGGTGGTTACGAGAAGCGGCCCTTCGTGCCAAGCGGGCACGACAGGCGTGCCCCTCCGAACGATTTCTCGGAGGGATCTGCTCGTCAGGGCCATCGTTTAACCTTTGATCATCCATTGCCTTTCGGCGGGGACTGAAGTCCCGCGCGGAAAGCGGGGCTAAAGCCCCGCACTCCATGGAGTGCGGCGATTCATCGCCGCTTTTCGGTGAAGGC